>Ga0208570_1000316_pt1 | contig 19673 bp, 18 predicted proteins | sample DeeseametaMP1202_FD_184192 | JGI IMG/M metagenome (GOLD analysis project Ga0208570, IMG submission 184192) | Marine microbial communities from the Deep Indian Ocean - MP1202 (SPAdes) | ecosystem: Environmental > Aquatic > Marine > Oceanic | place: South Indian Ocean | collected 2011-03-08
CCACCCACGTAAAGATAAATAGAGCGCTTAATGCATAAGATAAAGCAAATAATATACCCAGGTATGTTGCAACTCCCTTTCCACCTTTAAATTTTAGCCAAAGTGGAAAAATATGTCCTAAAAAAGCCATTAAAGCAGAAAGCTGCACCTGTTCAGGAAAAAAATTTTGAGTAATAACAACAGGGACATAGCCTTTTAGAATATCTAATATTAAAGTTGTAGCTGCTAAATATTTATTTCCCGTTCTAAGTACATTTGTTGCTCCTATATTCCCTGAACCAATTTTTCTAACATCTTGTCCACCAAAGAATTTAGTTAAAATTAATCCAAAAGGTATTGATCCACTTAAATATGAAAAAAAAACAACTAATATAATATCCATTATTAATTAAATTCTTTCATAAGCAATCTCTCCCTTTATGAAAGTTTTTAATACTTGACCTTGCAATTTTCTATTTTCAATAGGAGTATTTTTAGATTTTGATTTCAGTTTATTTTTATCAACAACCCAAGGCTTGTTGATGTCAACTATACATAAATCAGCATCTTTTCCTTTTTGAAGACTACCTTTATCTATACTAAGAATTTTTGCTGGATTTGATGTAATGGAAGCTATTAATTTACTTAATTTTATAGATTTATTATGAAAAAGTTCTAAAGCGAGAGGTAATAATGTTTCTATACCTGTAGCTCCTGTAGCGGCTTGGGAAAAAGTTAGTCGTTTTGATTCTTCATCTTCAGGCTTGTGGTCTGAAACTATAACATCAATGGTTCCCTCATTAACTCCTTTAACTAAAGATAGTCGATCATTCTCAGTTCTAAGAGGAGGGGAGAGTTTTAAAAAAGTTTTAAAATCACCGATATCATTTTCGTTTAATGAAAGGTTATTAATCGAAACTCCTACGGTAAAAATTTTACCTTCTTCTTTGGCTTTCTTAATAACGGAAACTGTTTTTTCTGAAGATATTTGTGAAATATGATATCTACAAAAATACTCTTCCAAAAATGATAAATCTCGTTCAACTATAATCTTTTCTGCTAAAGAAGGAATTCCTTTTAATCCAAGTCTTGTAGATATTTCCCCTTCATTAATTAATCCATCCTTAGATAGAATGTTATCTTCGGCATGTTGCATGATTAAAGATTGTGATTGTCCAGCATAATTCATTATTCTTGCCATAACCTGAGGATCTTGAACTGTTTTAACTCCATCCGTGAAAGCAATTATTCCTTTTCTTTTTAGAAGACCAAATTCTGTCATTTGTTTACCTTCGGTATTTTTTGTCAAACTTGCTGCTGGAAAAATATTAATTTTTGATTTATCTCTTCCCCTTCTTTTTAAAAAATCTACCATAGAAACACTATCAATTACTGGCGATGTATTAGGCATAGAAACAACGGATGTAACTCCGCCGGATAGCGCCGCATTACTTAAAGTTTTAAAATTTTCTTTATATTCATAGCCAGGTTCTCCAACAAAAACTCTCATATCAACTAAACCGGGCATTAAAATTTGTTTTTTTAAATCTATTTTTTCTGCTGCTGCAGGTAAATTTCCATTTGTTACTTTTTTTCCAGCGGCTTTGATTAAGCCTTTTGCATCAATAATTAAACCACCCATTTCATCAATTTGATTTTTAGGGTCAATAATTCTTGCGTTTGTTAAATATTTTTCTTTCATTATGCTTTTTTACAAAAAATTTTTAAACAAGCCATTCTGACAGCAACACCAAGCTCAACTTGTTCTCTTATTACACTTCTATTAATGTCATCAGCTAAGTTCGTGTCTATTTCGACACCTCTGTTCATTGGACCAGGATGCATTATCAAAGCATCTTTTTTTGCCATAGCTAGTTTGTCTGGGGTTAAGCCGAAATATTCATAATATTCTCTAGGAGATGGTAAAAAAGATCCATGCATTCTCTCGTTTTGTAGTCTTAGCATCATTACGATATCGCAATTATCTAAACCTTTCTTCATATCGGTAAATGCTTTTACTCCAAGACGTTCAATTGAATGCGGTAGCAAAGTTTTTGGACCTATTACATTAACTTCTGCTCCAAGCATATTCATTAAATAAATATTTGATCTAGCAACTCTTGAATGCAATATATCTCCACAGATAGCTATTTTTAATCCTTGAACTTTTCCTCTTCTGTTAATTATGGTTAGTGCATCTAATAAAGCTTGAGTGGGATGTTCACGTCTACCATCTCCAGCGTTTATTACTGAACAATTCACTTTTTGTGATAATAAGTTTGGTGCTCCAGAATCTTGATGTCTTACTACAATAATATCTGGATGCATTGCATTTAATGTCATTGCAGTATCAATTAATGTTTCACCTTTTTTAATTGCTGAGTTAACAATATTCATTGACATTACATCGGCGCCAAGTCTTTTCCCAGCAAGCTCAAAAGAACTTTGAGTTCTTGTTGAAGGTTCAAAAAATAAATTAATTTGAGTTTTTCCTCTTAATATATCTGTTTTCTTTGAAGCACTTTTATTTAAACTAATAAAAGCTTTAGCTTCATCCAGAATGTGAGAAACTTCAGGAAAAGAAAGATCTTGAATACCTAATAGGTGATTTTGATTAATTTTAATAGCTTTCAGATTTTTAATTATAGCCATTAAAATCAACTCTATAGTCCTTTATAGTAAGCTATGCAAGTATTTTAATTAATTTGATAAAAAATCTATAGCGCCCTGAAGTATAAATGCAGCCGCATTCTTGTCTAATTTTTTGACTCTATCAGTAACATTGCTACCTAAATCGCGAGTTATTTTAAAACTGCCTTCGCTAGAAAGTCGCTCATCCCATAAAACGATAGGAATCGTAATACTTATTGATAGATTTTTTGCAAAGCCTGTAGCTGATTGAGATGCTTTACCGAAGGAACCATCCATATTAATTGGGTTTCCAATAACTACTCCCTTGATTTTATTTTCCTTAATAATTTCTTGAATTTCTTTTAGTAAAATTTGAAATTTGTTTTTTTTAATAATTTTTAGTGGTGTGGCAACCACTTTATTTTCGTCACAAATTGCTATTCCAACATTTTTCTTTCCAGGATCGATTCCTAGCAATCTAGAATTGTTATCTATATTCTTTTTAAATTCCTCTATAGTCAATATATTGTATGTTTTCATCTTAAATGGTATTTTGAATACTTATTTGCCGATAACATCCAATGTCAATAGATAAAGATACAGTAAAACATATATCAAAATTAGCTAGGATTTCTCTTGATGACGAGAAAATTGACAGCCTTTCTAAAGATCTTTCCTCAATAATTAAGTTTATTGAAAAACTTAACGAATTAAAAACTGATAAAACAAAACCTCTAACTTCTATAATCAACGCTTCTTTAAAACCAAGAAAAGATGAAATAAAAGATGGAAAAATAAGGGATCAAATTTTGAAAAATTCACCTGAAAAAAATGAGGAGTTTTTTGTCGTTCCAAAGGTAATCGACTAAATGTTAAATTTATCAAATTTTTCGCTTACCGATCTAGTTAAAGGAATTAAGAAAAAAGATTTTACTTCTTTAGAGATTACCAAAACATTTGTAAACAATTCTGAAAATTCGACTAAGTTAAATACATATATTACCAAATGTTTTGACGAAGCTATAATTTATGCAAAAAATTTTGACAAAAAAAAAGACTATAAGGGTTTATTGCCAGGCATACCTATCGCTGTTAAAGATCTCTTTTGTACAAAAAATGTTAAAACTACCGCGGGTAGTAAGATATTGCACAATTTTGTACCAACCTATGAATCTACAGTAACAAAAAAATTATGGTCTGAAGGAGCTTTTTTATTAGGAAAATTAAATTGTGATGAATTTGCAATGGGATCATCTAATGAAACTAGTTTTTTTGGAAATGTTACAAATCCATTTGGAGATAAATTAGTCCCCGGTGGATCTTCCGGAGGTTCTGCTTCAGCTTTAGCATCAAGTCTTACGCCCGTCACCGTAGGAACAGATACTGGTGGATCAATTAGACAACCCGCATCATTTACAGGTACAGTAGGTTTAAAGCCAACCTATGGAAGATGTTCTAGATGGGGTATTGTAGCTTTTGCGTCGTCATTAGATCAAGCAGGACCTATGACAAAGACAGTTGAAGACTGCTCTTTGTTACTTCAAGCTATAGCAGGTTATGATCCAAAAGATTCCACATCTGTTGACATTAAAGTTGATAATTACAACTCTAATTTAACTGACAAAGTAAAAGATTTAAAAATTGGAATTCCAAAAGAATATAGAGTTGAAAATATGCCTTCCGAAATAGATGAGCTTTGGAAAAAAGGTATGGACTATTTAAAAGATGCCGGCGCAATTATAAAAAATATTTCTTTGCCTCACACAATGTATGCACTACCAGCATATTATATTGTTGCTCCTGCTGAAGCTTCATCAAACTTGGCTAGATATGATGGAGTTAAGTATGGTCATAGATCTAAAGGCAGCAATTTAATTGAAATGTATGAAAACACCAGATCAGAAGGTTTTGGTGATGAAGTTAAAAGACGAATTTTAATTGGTACCTATGTTTTGTCTTCAGGTTATTATGATGCTTACTATTTGAAGGCACAAAAAGTTAGACAATTGATTAAAAATGATTTTGATAAAGCCTTTAAAGATGTTGACGCCATTTTAACTCCGTCAACACCCAGTGCAGCATTTAAAATGGGCGATAAAAAAGATGACCCAGTTTCTATGTATTTAAATGATGTATTTACAGTTCCAGTTAATTTGGCTGGCTTACCAGCAATTTCCGTACCTTCAGGATATGATAAAAATAAATTACCTTTAGGACTTCAACTAATAGGCAAACCCTTTGACGAACAAACTATTTTAAATTTATCTCTAGCAATACAAAAAAGGGCAAATTTTAAAAGAAATATTAAAGTTTGGTGGAAATAATGTCTGAAAAGAAATTTGATTATTTTATACAAGGAAAAAAAGCTAAGTGGGAAGTTATTATTGGTTTAGAAGTACATGCACAAGTTTTATCTAAATCAAAACTTTTTTCATCATCTCCTACTAAATTTGGAGCAGAACCCAACACTCAAGTTAGCCTTGTTGACTGTGCATTTCCAGGTATGCTTCCTGTAATAAATCAATTTTGTATAGAACAGAGTGTAAAAACAGGCTTAGGTTTAAAAGCCAAGATAAATTTAAATTCCATTTTTGATAGAAAAAACTATTTTTATGCAGATCTTCCTCAAGGTTATCAGATCTCACAATACAAAAATCCCATTGTAGGAGAAGGTGAGGTGATTCTTGATATGCCCTATGGCACTAAAAAAGTTCGAATTGAAAGACTTCATCTTGAACAAGATGCAGGCAAAAGTATTCACGATATAGATCCAGATCACTCTTTTGTTGATTTAAATAGATCTGGTGTAGCGCTCATGGAAATAGTTAGTAAACCAGATTTAAGATCACCAAATGAAGTGAATGCATATGTCAAGAAATTAAGAGCAATTATGAGATATCTTGGAACCTGTGACGGAAACATGCAAGAGGGTTCGTTAAGAGCCGATGTAAATGTTTCTGTAAGGAAACTTGGAGAAAAAGAATTAGGTACTAGATGTGAAATTAAAAATGTGAACTCAATTAAATTTATGCAAATGGCGATTGAATATGAAGCCAAAAGGCAAGTAGAACTTCTTGAAGACAACAAACAAATAGATCAAGAGACACGATTGTTTGATACTAAAAAGAATACTACAAGATCAATGAGATCTAAAGAAGATGCTCATGATTATAGATATTTTCCAGATCCAGATTTATTGCCACTTAATTTGGAACAAAGTTTAATAGATAAATTAAAAAAAGAATTACCCGAATTGCCTGATGAAAAAAAAGAAAGATTTATTAAACAGCATCATTTGTCAGCTTATGAAGCGAATATTTTAGTTTCTGAAAAAGAAATTTCATATTATTATGAAGAAGTAATTAAAAACTGCGATAAAAAATTAGCGACAAATTGGATTACAGGTGATTTGTTTGCTGTTTTAAATAAAAAAAATATTTCTATTTCAAAATTTCCTGTTAGTGCAAAAAATTTATCGACTTTGATTAAAATGATTTCATCGGATAAAATTTCTGGTCGAATTGCAAAAGAGGTTTTTGAAATAATGCAATTAAATAATGAAGATCCAGAAAAAATTGTGGAGTCAAAAGGACTAAAACAACAAAGCGATCCTAAGGAACTAGAAAAAATAATTTTAGAAGTCTTATCAAAAAACAAAGACAAGGTTGAGCAATATAAATCTGGTAAAGAAAAGCTTTTTGGTTTTTTTGTTGGTCAAGTTATGAAAATTTCTGGAGGAAAGGCTAATCCTCAACTTGTTAATACAATCCTTAAATCAAAGTTAAAATAAGTATGCTCAAAAATATTGAAGTTACCCAAGACTTATTAGATTACGTTTATGATCATAGCTATCCATTACATCCAGTACAAAAAGATATTTTAAACCACAATAAAACTCTCGGAGATATTCAAAGGATGCAAATTTCAGAAACTCAGGGTCATTTTCTCCAGTTGATTATTAAACTTTATAAGGTTGTAAACTGCTTAGAAATAGGAACTTTTACGGGATTTAGTGCTCTAACTATGGCTCTAGCTTTACCAGACAAGGGTAAAATAATAACTTTAGATCATGATGTAAAAATAAGTGAAGTGGCAAAGACTTTTTTTAAAAAAGCAAATTTGGAAAATAAAATAAATACTGAAATTGCTTCCGCATTAGAAACTTTAAAAATTTTTTCGAAAAATAGAAGAACATTTGATTTAATCTTTGTGGATGCTGATAAAGGTAATTACATAAATTACTTTGATTTATCTCTGAATTTAATTAAAAAAAACGGTCTTATAATTTTCGATAATGTTTTGTGGCATGGTGACGTAGTAAAAAAATCAATAAATGATAAACAAACTCAAATAATGAGAGAGTTTAATAAATATATAAAAAATGATAGAAGAACTGAAAAAACTATTTTAGCATTAGGCGATGGTTTAACAATTTGCAGAAAGTTATAGATGTTTAATATTCAAGGTTTTTATAAAATTAAAAAAATTAATAAATGCGGTCTGTATAAAGAAAAATTGAAGAGATACCTTTTATCAAAATCTGTCAGGGGTACCGTAATTCTATCTCCAGAAGGTGTTAACGGAACTATTGCTGGTAAAAAACTAAATGTTAATAGTTGTATACGTCATATTAAAAATAAATTATCTATAGATTTTTTTGATAGTCAAAACTCTTCAAAGTGTAAGTTTCAACCTTTTTATAGAGCAAAAGTTAAAATAAAAAAAGAAGTTGTTCCTATCGGACTAAAATTGAAAATTAGTGAAAAAAAAATAAGTCAATATGTTAACCCAAATGAATGGAACAATTTAATATCAGACCAAAATGTAACTTTAATTGATATTAGAAAACCATTTGAATATAAAGTTGGAACTTTTAAAGGAGCTGTTAATCCTAAAGTTAATAGCTTTAGAGAATTTCCAAAATACTTTAATAAACTTAAAAAGAATAAAAAAATTGCAATGTTTTGTACTGGTGGAATACGTTGCGAAAAAGCTTCAAATTTTCTTAAACAAAAAGGTTTTAAAAATGTATTTCAACTTAATGGTGGCATTCTTAGTTATTTGAATAAAGTAAATGCCAAAAAAAGCTTATGGGAAGGAGAATGTTTCGTTTTTGATAATAGGGTATCAGTTAAACATAAGCTATCATTAGGTACTTATTCTATGTGCAGAGGATGTAGAATGCCAATTTCTCAATTTGAGAAAAAATCTAAAAAATATAAGGACGGTATTTCGTGTCCGCATTGTTATAATAAACTAACACAATTACAAAAAGATAGATTTGCAATGAGACAGAAACAAATTTTAATTGCAAAACAATTGAATAAACCTCACATCTATCAAAAAGAATTTTAATTCTTTTTTTTATTATCATGAATTCAGCTTTAAGTTTAACTAAAGATCCAATTCCAAGTTTAATTAAAAAAATAGCACTACCGGCCAGCGTTGGTACACTTTTTCAGACTTTGTTTAATGTCGTTGATACATTTTTTGCAGGTAAGATTTCTCCAGAAGCATTATCAGCTCTAGCTAAATCTTTCCCAATTTATTTTATTATAATAGCTGCTTGTGTTGGTGTTACCGTAGGAGGCACGTCTTTAATTGCTAATAGTATCGGAGAAAATAATAAAGAAAAGGTTTTAGGATACTTTGCTAATACTATTATTTATGCTTTTTTAATTTCAATATTAATTACAATTATCGGGTTAGTATTTTCTCCAAGCTTGTTTGCATTGATGGGTTCAGATGATGAAGTAATTTTATTAAGTCTTAAATATACAAATGTAATATTTGCTGGGTCAATTATATTTATCATGGTAGTTGCTTTGAATTCTTTGCTTCATGCTGATGGTGATACAAAAACATTTAGAAATATACTCATTTTGAGTTTTTTTCTGAATATAATTTTAAATCCTCTATTTATTTTTGGCTTCGGTTTTATACCTGCTATGGGAATCGTTGGAATAGGTGTGGCAACAATTGTTGCTCAGTTTGTTGGATTGCTTATTATTTTTAATAAAATAATTAAATCGAGTAGGATTAAAGACATATCGATAAAATATTTTTATCCAAAAGTTTATTTATTAAAAAATTTATTTTTTCAATCAGCACCAATCTCAGCCGCTTTATTATTAATTTCTGTAGGTAATTTTATAATATTTGCATATATCGGAGTTTTCGGTGAATATGCAACGGCAGGATATGGATCAGCTGCTCGTTTTGAACAAATACTTTTATTACCTGTTCTAGGACTCAACACAGCTATTATATCCATCATTGGTCAGAATTTTGGAGCGAAAAATTTTTCAAGAGTTAAAGAATCTTATTTTAAGGCAGTTATGTATGGTTTTACTCTTATGCTAATTTCTGGATTAATAATTTTCTTATCAGCAGACAAAATTGTTAGCATTTTTTCTAATAATCAAGATGTAATCAGCTTTGGAACAACTTATTTAAAAATATCTGCTCTAATTTTTCCTGCGTATCCAATTTTTTTTATAAGTAATGGTTTTTTTATGGCTATAAAGAAATCAACTTACTCAATGTATTTAAATATAATAAGAAATGTTATTTTATTTGTCCCCACAATAATTATAGCTAAAATGTTTGATGGTAGTTTCCAAACTTTTTTTTGGAGTTATTGCTTCTTTAATTGGATTTATGTATTGTGCCTTTTTGCTTTTGTAAGTGCCTATATCAAAAGAAATTTAAATTAAATTAGCGGAATCTTTTAACCAATCCCATAAGTAACCGGCAAACGATCTTCTTACATATAAATCAACATCATTTTCATTTTTTCGATGAATAGTAACATCGACATGATTTAATATTGTTTGAACGACTTTGTTGTCTCCAAAATCTTCTGAGCTAAAATCAAAAGGACATCCTTTGGAAAGTACTTCAAAAATATTTGAGCCTGATAATTTAAAAATTGTGAAGTGATCGGTAACATTTGTTATCGCTCCTAAGTTAGTTTTACTAATATTATCAAACAGCACTTGCTCAAGTTCGTAGGTATTAGTTTCTTTTGGTATTTCGTTATTTGAAACCAAGAGCCATTCATTAGGTCCCAGCCATAACGAAGTAATTTTTTCTTTGTTAGACGTACTACAGGCTTCATTAGGTAGTATCATTCCAAGAATTTTTCCTACCTTGCTTACAAATTCCTTATTTTCCAGATTACCTCGCAGATTAATTTTAGCTATGGGAGTTTTTTCTTTCATAGAAAAATTATTGTAAGATTGACTTTCGGTAACTGATGTAAAGAAATCAAGCATTTAACCGAACTCCCTCTTTATCTAAAAAAACTGTATCTGAAACAGTAACTTCGATAATTTTATTTGGCATAGGTACAAAAAGTTTCTTTCCTTTCAATTTTTTCCCATTTTTTACAACAGCCAAAGCGATTGATTTGTTTAAATTTGGACTGTAGTAGCTAGAAGTCACGTGACCTAACATATCCATTGGAGGTTTACTTTTTACCTCTTCAACAATTTGCGCTCCTTCCTCTAGAATTTCTTTAGGGTCACTTGTAAGAAGTCCAACAAGTTGTTTTCTATTTTCTCTCATAGTATCAGATCGGTACAGTGATCTTTTTCCTATAAAATCATATTTTTTCTTACTTATGATCCAATCCATTTGTAAATCAACTGGAGTAATTGTGCCGTCTGTTTCTTGTCCTGCAATTATAAAACCTTTTTCAGCTCTTAATAAGTGCATAGCTTCAGTACCATAAGGAGTTATTCCGAACTCTTTTCCTGCTTCCATGCATTTTTCCCATGTCGCTTGACCATAATTAGATTGTATGTTTATCTCGTAACTTAATTCACCCGTGAAACTTATTCTCATTACACGACACTTTATGTTATCAATTACACCTTCCTTAAAGCTCATATGAGAAAAATTTTGATCAGAAAAATCTACGTTTTTGACAACTTTTTCTAATATTTTTTTGCTGTGGGGACCACAAACACTCACAGTAGCAAAATGATCAGTTACAGAAGTTAAATACACATTAAGTTCGGGCCATTCTGTTTGTAAAAAATCTTCTAACTTATTCATTACTGAAGCCGCCCCTCCAGTAGTTGTTGTCATTATATAATGGTTATCACCTAATCTTGTGGTTACGCCATCATCGTAAACCATACCATCATCATTAAGCATTAGACCATATCTGCATTTGCCTATTGCTAATTTACTCCAGGCATTGGTGTAAACACGATTTAAAAATTCAGATGTATCGCTACCTTGAATATCAATCTTACCTAATGTTGAAGCATCTAAAATTCCCGCATCGTTTCTTGCTGCCTTTGATTCTCTTTGGACGGCTTCATACATGCTTTCGTTCTTATTTGGGTAATACCAAGCTCTTTTCCATTGTCCGACATCTTCAAATTTTGCTCCATGTTTTTCATGCCATGTATGAATGGGTGTTTTTCTTACAATATCAAAAAATTGTTTTACGTTTCTTCCAACAATAGCTCCAAAAGTTAATGGGGTATATGGTGGTCGAAAAGTTGTAGTTCCTAATTCACTCATTTTTGTATTAGTAATTTCAGATACTATTCCCAGTGCGTGCATATTTCCTATTTTCCCTTGGTCGGTAGCCATTCCTGTTGTCGTATACCGTTTAACATGTTCTATAGATTTATAACCTTCTCTTAAAGCCAACTTAATATCATTTGCAGTTGTGTCATTTTGATAATCTACAAATGGTTTGGTTTTTCCTGAAATTTTATCAGAAGGTAAAAGCCATATGTTTTCAAAATTGCCACTCTTGGATTCAGTAATATTATATTGGTTATTGTGTGTTAAATTTAAAAATTCATTTGTTTTTGTTTGAGTTTCTTCAATAATTTTTTTTAGGCTAAATGTTCCATTACAAGATCCCACAGAAATTTGACTAAGTGATGCTGATTTTGGGTGGAAATAATATTTTTCTTCGTTAAAAATTAGTCTGCCACCTGATTGAGTAAATAAATGAATAGCAGGAGTATAACCACCAGAAACACATAATAAATCACAATTAATTTTCAATTTATTTCTAATTGTACTGCTATTATCGTTTGAAAGTTCCATTACATGAACTTTATTAATTTTTTTGTAACCTTCTGTGTAAACAATAGTATTTTTCCATAATATTTTTATTCCTAGTTCATTACATTTTTTGGGTAAATCTCCGTCTGACCGTGATCTGATATCGACAATCGCTTCTATTTTAACACCTTTATTATGTAAGCTTATTGCTGTTTCATATGCATCATCGTTATTTGTAAAAATAACAACATTATTTCCACATTTTACGCCGTAATAATTAATGTATTGTCTTACTGCTGAGGACAACATTATACCTGGTCTGTCGTTACAATCGAAAACCATTGGTCTTTCGATTGATCCAGTAGCTAAAATTACTTTTTTTGCTCTAACTTTCCATAAACGTTGTCTTATTTTTCCTTTTTTTTCTTTTTCGGATAAGTGGTCGGATAAATTTTGCATCATAATTAAATAATTATAATTATGATAAGCGGCTACACTAGTTCTATTTAGAATCTTAATATTTTTATTATTTTGTAATTCAGAACAAGTTTTTTTTATCCATTCTAAGGGTTTAAGTTCATTTATTTTAGTAAGTTCTTCGTCAGCGAATGAAAGATTTCCACCAGAATGGGATCTTTCGTCAACTAAAAGAACTTTCTTTCCAGCTTTTACAGCAACTGTTGCAGCAGATAAGCCTGCTGGCCCGGTACCTACAATTAGGACGTCACAATGATAATATTTGTGATCATAAATATCCGGATCATTTTCTGTAGGAGATTTACCTAAACCCGCTGCTTTTCTTATAAAATGTTCATATTTTTCCCAAAGATTTGCAGGCCACATAAATGTTTTATAATAAAAACCTGCAGGAATAATAGGAGAGAACAAATTATTAATCGCTCCTACATCAAAATTTACTGTAGGCCAACAGTTTTGACTTTCAGCATTAAATCCTTCAAAAATTTCAATTTGTGTTGCCCTTAGGTTTGGATCTGTTTTTCCTTTATCCACAATAACTTGAACTAGCGCATTTGTTTCTTCGACTCCAGAACTAAATATTCCTCTAGGTCGATGATATTTAAAACTTCTACCGACTAAATGCACTCCATTTGCTAAAAGGGCTGAAGCCAATGTATCGCCCTTAAATCCAAAGAAAGTTTTGCCGTTAAATTTAAAAGAAATTCTTTCAGTTCTACTTATTTGTCCTCCAGTTGATAATCTAAATTTATTTGACATTATTTTGCTGGCTTTTCTCCCATTTTATATACAGAGTGAATTTTATCATTTGATGTATCTCTAGCCATATTAAACCAACGTCTACATCCATGGGCATGATTCCATCTTTCATATTGAAGACCTTTTATATTTTTTCTCATAAATAGATATTCGGCCCATTGATCATCAGTTAATTCGGTAGGTTGTTTTGGTCTAACTATATGAGCTTCGCCACCATAGCTAAATTCGCTATGATCTCTGTTACCACAATATGGACATTTAATTATAAACATATTAATGAGCTACTGCAGCAGCGCCATGTTCATCAACAAGATCACCACTAACAAATCTATTAATGTTAAATGCAGCATTTAAAGTATGAGGTTCATCTTTCGCTATTGTGTGAGCAAACAGATGGCCTGATCCTGGAGTAGCTTTAAATCCTCCAGTTCCCCAACCACAGTTAAAATAAAGTCCTTTTATAGAAGTTTTGCTGATTATTGGACTTGCGTCAGGACAAATATCAACAACACCTCCCCATTGTCTAAGCATTCTAAGCCTGCTAAAAATTGGATAGAGTTCTAAAATTGCATTAAGAGTTCCTTCAACAATTTCATGAGTGCCTTTTTGAGTGTATGAAACATAAGAGTCTGTTCCAGCTCCTATGACGAGTTCGCCTTTGTCAGATTGACTTACATAAGCATGAACAGCATTAGACATAACAACTGTATCGATTATTGGTTTAATTGGTTCAGAGACCAGAGCTTGAAGAGGTTTACTTTCGATGGGAAGTTTTAAACCTGCCATATTAGCAATAACGCTAGAATGACCAGCAGCAGCAACACCAATTTTTGATGTTTTAATAAAACCTTTTGTTGTTTCTAAACCTTCTATAGCTTCTCCCTTTCTTTTAATTCCTTTTACTTCACAATTTTGAATAATATCGACTCCCATTGAATCAGCACCTCTAGCATAACCCCATGCGACAGCATCATGTCTCGCTGTACCGGCTCGTCTTTGTAATGTACTACCCATTACTGGATAACGGATATTAGGTGAACAATTAATAATAGGACAAAATTCTTTTACCTGTTCTGTGTTTAGCCATTCACAGTCTATGCCATTTAATCTATTAGCGTGCGTTCTTCGTTTTAATTCTCTCACATCATGTTGATTATGAGCTAAATTCATAACTCCTCTTTGACTAAACATGACGTTGTAATTTAATTCTTGGGATAAGTTTTCCCAAAGTTTTAAAGCATGATCGTAAAGACCTGCACTTGCATCCCATAAATAGTTTGATCTTATAATAGTGGTATTTCTTCCAGTGTTACCACCACCAATCCATCCTTTTTCTACTACAGCAATATTTTTTAAATTATGCTCTTTTGCTAGATAGTAAGCAGTTGCTAATCCATGACCACCGCCACCAACGATCACTATATCGTAACTAGGTTTTGGCTCAGGGTCTCTCCAAGCTCTTTGCCAATTTTCATGATAACTGAGAGAGTTTTTGATTATTGAGAATATTGAATACTTATTCTTCATTGCTATAAATTATACCAATTTTATTGATTTTCAATACGGCAGTATGGCAGACGACTGGTTTAAACCGCTCACCCACCTATAATTTACCGTACTTTCTCTCCGTATAGGTCATGTAGATAAATTGTTACCGCAATCCAAATAATAACAAAACTTATTAATTTATTTATATCCAGATATTCACCATAGTAGAAAACACCTAGCAAAAATTGACCTGTTGGTGCTAAGAAAAAAATCATACCAGTTGGTCCTAATCCTGCTAATTCGACACCTTTTAAATATAGATATAAAGGTATTAATGTCATAGCTCCTGCTAGGAATAACCAAAATGAAATTTTTAAATCGTTTGGAGAAAAGAAATTATTTCCATCTTTTGTTAAGAAATAAAACACAATAATAGCAAATGGGGTCATAAAAGCACTTTCAATAAACAAACCTATGTCAGCAGGTACTTTTAATTTTTTTCTAATTAAATTGTAAGTGCTCCAAGTAACAGCAACAATTAATCCCACCCAAGGAATTGACTCAAAATTAAAAAATAAATAAACAACGGAAATAATTACTAGTGATATTGCGAGTAACTTTTGTTTATTGTGTGATTCTTTAAAAAAAATTATACCAAAAAAAACACTTAAAATTGGAAAGATATAATAACCAAAGCTAGCATCCACAAGTCTATTAGTTACAACTGCATATATCCAAGTAAACCAATTGGTAACAATTAGTATGCCACAAATAAATAAGATTAAAGTTTTTTTTGTGTTTTTTAAGACAAGAAGAACATCATTCCATTTAGAATAAATTGATATTGTAAAAAGAAGTAAAAAAGAGGTCCAAACTGTTCTATGAATAATCAATTCTATTGGATCAACAAAAGATACCGACTTAAAGTATAAAACACCTATAATTCCCCACCATAATGAACCAGCACCACCAGATAAAATTCCATTCAAAGTATTTTTATTCATAAATTATTGATACCAATAAATTGAAAACCAATTAAAATAAAGATAAATAGAGTACTGTATTGAAACACACAGCAATTCGGTTTATAGTTTTGTTAGCTATTAATTATAGTTTTGGAGAGTTGGGTGAGCGGTTGAAACCAGCAGTTTGCTAAATTGCCGTAGCTTTACGGCTACCGAGAGTTCGAATCTCTCACTCTCCGCCAGTTACCAAAGTTTTTTTATTGGAGGATATTCAAGTATAACTTCAGGTATCCAATTTTTCAGAGATTGAATTCTTTTTGTATTTGATGGGTGTGTACTCATCCATTCTGGTATTTCCTGTCCTTTATATGCCTCTTTCATCCTTTCCCAAATTTTTACAGATTCTCTAATATCATATCCAGCTAGAGATGAAAAAATTAAACCTAAATAATCAGCTTCAGTTTCCTGTTTTCTACCAAAAGGATTATCAATACCAAAAGTCCTTAACATTCCAGCAACATCAACTCCTGTAGCCCTTTGAGTTCTTGATATTGCTCCTCCAGAAAAGATGTCTGCAGCAGTTGTTCCAATATTCAAAAGCAGACTTCTACTTGCTCTTTCAATTGAATGTTTAGCTACTGCATGCGCAATTTCATGACCCATAACAGCGGCTAAACCATCAGTGTTTTTTGTAACTTCAAGAATTCCTGTATATACCGCAATCTTTCCTCCTGGCAAACACCAGGCATTTTTTATTTTATCATTATCAATCAAGATATATTCCCATTGGAAATTAAAAGTTGGATCTGGCTTATCTATTGAATCAAAATATGCACTCACCGATTCTTCTATATTTCTCCCAATTTCCCTAATTTCTGATAATGTTTTTTTATCATTACTTATTTTTATGTCCTTAGAATTTTTTACTCTTTGATACATTTGAAAAGCTTGTCTATTAATATAACTTTCAGGTAATATTTTAAGTTGTCTTCTTTGGGTTATTGGTGCAGTAGTACAGGATGGAATTATTAATCCACAAGTACAATACCCAATAAGCCCAAGAAATTTACGTCTGTTTATGTTATAATTATACATAATTTTTTTTATAAAATTATGAATTTAAGTAATAAATTACTAATTCCTGTATTAATTTTCACTTTAATCATTATTGTATATTTAGATTACACTTAATCAATGGCAAAATCGCAAAAAAAAAGAAGCATTTTTATAAAATTTAGAAACTATTTTATTACTGGGGTGGTTGTTTTAATCCCTATAGGCATAACTATATACTTGACGTTATTCATTGTTAAGGTCTCATCAAAAATTTTACCTAAAGAGTTGAATCCAAATTATTATCTACCATACTACATTCCTGGGGTTGAAATAATTATTTCAATTATTTTAATAACATTTATCGGATGGTTGTCCTTATCTATTCTTGGAAGAAGGTTGTTGAAAATTTTTGAAGATATTTTAAAAAGAATTCCTATTTTAAGAACGATTTATTCAGCAATTACTCAGATGATTGAAACATTCACTAAAAGTGAAGGAAATGCGAAAAATGTTGTTTTGGTCGAATATCCACGTAAAGGCTCTTGGGCAGTAGGGTTTGCAACAAAGGAAAACACTACCGGTATAGGTGATAAAATAAAGCAGAATTTGGTTAATGTTTTTATACCTACGACTCCTAACCCAACTAGCGGTTTTTTATTAATGTTTCCTAAAGAAGATGTAATTTACTTGGATATAACTTTCGAGCAAGCATCAAAATTTATTGTATCTGCGGGAACTTCAGACCCTAAATGATTTTTTATGATTGAATCTCATTAATAATATCGGCTTTATCATATAACTTAAGCAGAGGTTCAAATTTTTTAAAATCTTTTTCATTATTTTCAATTTTCTTAATATTCATCTCCGCTAGCCTGAATAATTCTTCGTGATGAATTGGGTCAGCTAATTTAAAATCTTTAATTCCACTTTGTTGATAGCCTAATACGTCGCCATACCCTCTAATCCTCATATCTTCTTCGGCTATTTCAAAACCATCATTTGTTGATTTTAAAATTTTAATTCTTTTTTTTGCATTTTCACTTAAGTTTTTTTTAAACAATAAAATACATGTACCTTGGTTTACTCCACGACCAACCCGTCCTCGTAATTGGTGAAGTTGAGACAAACCAAATTTGTTAGAATTTTCAATGACAATCGCATTAGCATTTGGAAAATCAATTCCTACTTCAATTACGGTTGTTGAGACTAATACATCTATTGATTTATTTAAAAACTTTTTAAGAACAGTTTCCTTTTCATCTTTTGTCAGATTCCCATGTATCAAACCAACTTTTTTTGAGAATTTTGTAGTTAAAAGCTCGTATTTTTTTACAGCGGCTGTGTAATCAAAATTTTTAGATTCTTCAATTAATGGACACACCCAAAATACTTGATTACCCATTGATATTTGTTTTTTTAAAAAAATCAAAACTTCACTTATTTTTTCTTCGGGTTTACTGAGTGTGATAATTTTTTTTCTATTAGCTGGTTTTTCTATTAATCTAGAAACATCCATATCACCATAAAGTGTTAAAATAAGTGTTCTGGGTATTGGAGTAGCTGACATTAAAAGTATGTCGCAATCATTACCACCTTTGTATGCAAGTTCTAATCTTTGTTTAACTCCAAATTTGTGTTGCTCATCAATAATTACCAAGCCCAAATTTCTGAAAAAAACCTTTTTTTGAAACAGAGCATGTGTTCCGATTAGTAGATTAATTTTTCCGTTAGATAATTTGTCAATAATTATCTTTTTATCCGAAATTTTTGTCTTTCCAGTCAAAAATCCAATTTTTATATTTGTTCCCTTAAAAATAGTTTTAGCTAAATTATAATGTTGTATTGCCAGAATTTCAGTAGGCGCCATAAAAGCAGTTTGAAAATTTGACTCAATTACATTTGACGCAGCTATAAGAGAAACAATAGTTTTTCCAGACCCAACGTCACCCTGTAATAGTCTAAACATTTTGTTTCCTGATTTTAGATCTTTATTTATTTCCTCAATTATTCTTTCTTGATTTTGTGTAAGCTTAAAGTTGAAATTATTGATTAAACTATTTGATAAAGCATTTTCAAAAAATTTATTTTTTTTCTTGATTTTTTTAATTCTTTTTCTAATTCGGGACATTACAAGGAGGCTAGCTAAAATTTCATCATAAGCTAACCTCTTATAATAACTTGAATTTAAGTCTTGGGTATTTTTTGAATTATGTAAATTTAATATAGAATCTTTCCATTTTTTGTTGTCTAGTTTTTTTAAAATTTCTAAACTATGCCATTCATCTAATTCAGGTATATTTTTAAGAACTTGTTCTATTAATTTTCTGTATATTTTTTCAGTTATTCCTTCGGTCAATGAATATTTTGGTATTATTTTCTTTACATAATCTTCTTTATGTAAAGGTACTACATATGAGGGATTTGTTATTTGGTATTTTTTTTTAAAAAAACTAATTTTACCACTTATTATTATCCAGGAATCAAGGGGAAGTATTTTTCTAATATAACCCTCTCTACTGTTAAAAAAAACAATATCTATTTTACCTTTTTCATCTTCACAAAGGACTTTATTTGGCAAATTTCTAATTCTTGGGAAATTATATTTAACAGCTTTTACCTTAATTGTTGTAATTTTTCCAATTTCTAAAATGTCTAAATTTTTTAAATTAGATCTATCAGTAAAAGCTTGTGGCAAATTCCAAAGCAAGTCTGAAATTTTTTCTATTTGTTTCCTTTTTAATAATTGTTTAGTCTTTATACCTACGCCTTTTAGACTTGATATATTCTGAACAAGGAATTTGTAGTCTTTTGATTTATTCATTACTTTATATTATATAATTATTTAAATTTAACCATAATGAATATAGACAATTTAAAAAAAAAAATTCTTTATCGTTCTGGACATAGAGGAACAAAAGAAATGGATTTACTACTTAGTAATTTTGTAAAAAAATATATTAACTCTTTAAATGAACGTGAACTTTGTGAATTAGAATTATTATTAAATATAGATGATGAAGTTTTGTATAAATGGTATTTAAATAATGAAAAAACTACATTGATTCCAGAAAATAGCATAACAAAAAAATTAAAAGAATTTAAATTACAGAATTATGGCGGAGAGGGTGGGATTCGAACCCACGAATGAGTTGCCCCATTGCTGGTTTTCAAGACCAGTGCTTTCAACCGCTCAGCCACCTCTCCACGTATAACTAAAATAAGAGTTGAAAATGTTAACTTTTATTTTAATTTTTACTAATGTTTATACGGCTTCTATCATGA
>Ga0208570_1000318_pt1 | contig 19472 bp, 18 predicted proteins | sample DeeseametaMP1202_FD_184192 | JGI IMG/M metagenome (GOLD analysis project Ga0208570, IMG submission 184192) | Marine microbial communities from the Deep Indian Ocean - MP1202 (SPAdes) | ecosystem: Environmental > Aquatic > Marine > Oceanic | place: South Indian Ocean | collected 2011-03-08
ATCGAGCATACTTGAACAATTTCAGATTATCAATACTTTTTCATCCTTCCGGATGTCATTCATCAGGTTCCCAGCCCGCCTTGACCAGTCCTTCAATGATGGGATCCGCTAAAGTGGAATTGGGAATAAAAATGCGGCGGTAATCGTCACGGGTTTTGAGGTTGGGGCGCAGGGCGAGGTAGCGGTCCAATGCCGTCTTGGCCTCCGGACCTCGTTGCAGATGCCCCAGCACCGCCGCCCGGAACCCCAGCATGTGCCCTTGATCTTTATGCCGATCCAACGCCTTCTCAAGCGCCTGAAACGCTTCTTCGTATTTCCCCTGTCCAAGGTAGGAAAAGTAAAGCGTCGCATGATACTTGTCCAAGTCTGCATCAACCGGGCTGAGTTCAAAGGCCTTGAGGATTGAGCTTTCTCCTTGCTGATACTCTCCGGAATGATCTTGGGCTAACGCCAACCAAAAGTAACTGATAGCAAAACTGGGGTTGAAATGCACCGCACGCAATCCATAAGCCTTTGAGTTGGCATGATCTCCACGAATGAAATAGGCCGCAGCAATGCCCACGAGGGCCAGGGGATTTTCCGGATTCAGGGCTTCGGCCTTGCGGCCATGAGCCAGCACTGCATCCAGAGTTTTTTCCGGGTCTTTCGTAACGAATTGAATTAATTCCATGGCACCGCAAAATGCGAGGTAGGCATACGCATCGGAAAGTGTCGGATCAAGTTTGATGGCCTGTTCAAAGTGCTGACGGGCCTGCGTGAGTCCGGGGTCTTCATAGTCGGAACGCTGACGTTCGTTGAAGTAGCGCAGTCCTTGCAGATACTCCTCCCACGCACTGAGGTTCTCTGGACGCTTGCGGGTGAGCCGAATCTGTTCGTGCCCCGTCACGGAAGGTGCCACTCTGCGGGCAATCGCCTCGGAAACCTCGTCCTGCACGTCAAAGATATCCTCCAGCGTGCGGTCCCACTTTTCCGACCAGAGGTGGTGGTCCTCCTCTGCGTCAATCAGCTGCGCGGTGATGCGTACGCGGTTCCCGCCCTTGCGCACACTGCCTTCCACGATGTAGCGCGCGCCTAGCTCCTGTGCGACCTGTTTAAGGTTGTGTGATTTTCCCCGGTAGGTGAAGCTGGAGTTGCGTGAGATTACCGGAAAGGTGCGCCAGAGTGAGAGGTTCGTGATGATGTCCTCGGTGATGCCGTCCGCAAAATACTCCTGCTCTGGATCACCACCCATATTGGTGAAGGGCAGCACAGCGATTGCGGGAACCTTGGCCTCTATTGTGGGGGCGGGTTCCGGAACCGGAACGGCTTGCGGAGTCGGTGAAGCTTCAGCAGTTGTTAGCACGGCGAAGGCTTCCAGCACCTTGGAGAAACTGCCGATTTCAACCATGAAGGTGTGAACAGGTTCCTCGATGTTCTTCATTTCCTGCGGTCCCGTACTCACAAAGCCCAGGTCGAGCTTGCGGCGCACCTCGTCGTGGAACTTTCCGGAGACGCAGATGCCCCCCGGCTCGGCGAGGGGTTCCAGCCGTGCTGCGACGTTCACCCCGTCACCATAGAGGTTGTCGCCCTCCACGATCACGTCGCCGATGTTAAGACCGACGCGGAACTGCATCTGGTCCTCCGTCGGTACCTCGTTATTCCGGTCCCGCAAATTCTTCTGGAACTCGACCGCCGCCACTATCGCATCCACCGGACTACCGAACTCCGCGATTACGGAATCCCCAGCGCTGCCGAAGACGCGTCCGTGATAGGTCTCAATGGACTCGTCGGTGATAACACGGCAGATTTTGAGGTTGCGGAGCGTGCGATCCTCATTCTCGCCCATCTTCCTGCTGAAGCCCACCACGTCTGCGGCGAGGATGGCTACGAGCTTTCTTCGAGGTTTCGATTCACTCATGGATTTTCAAACTTAAAAGAGAAGAGTTTTAATCTTACTGCTCTGTCATTGTCAAAGTATACGACGGTTTGATCGAGCTTAGCAACAAAAAAATAAGAGCACAGCTTGGCAACGATAAACTTGCACGATGAAAAAGTCACAACATAAAGATATTCACATCAGCTTGTCAGCCCCACAATTCAGATGATGGCGGAAAAACTATACTTCCATCATATTTAAGCGGAAAAGGCCTGTCATCATAAAGATATAAGGGTGCGTCCAAATCAACTATTTTTGCACGCTGAGCAATTAAAAACGCCGGCGCGATTCCCAGTGAAGTTGCGGACATGCAGCCTATCATTGTCCGGAAACCTTTTTCTTCCGCCACAGCCTGTAAACGCAGTGCTTCGGTGAGTCCTCCGGTTTTATCCAGTTTAATATTGACGTATTCATAAAGTCCGACTAAGCGCTCAAGATCAGCGGTATCATGACATGACTCATCGGCGCAGACTGGAATTGGATGATTAAGAGTTTTCAAAATACTGTCGTTATCTGCGGGAAAAGGCTGTTCAATCATTTCAACTCCGAGTTGTTTAAATTCCGGAACATAGCGTCGATAATGTTCCGGGGTCCAAGCTTCATTCGCATCAATCACCAGACGTGATTCTGGAGCATTTTTCCTGATTGCTTCCAGTCGTTCCAGGTCACCGTCACCGGTGAGTTTTATTTTTAAAATTGGCCTAGCGGAATTTTTTTGTGCAATTCCGCCCATTATTTCCGGAGTATCAACACCAAGCGAGTAAACAGTTGTTACGGTTCCAGGAACAGAATTAGTTTCTGCTCCAAAATGCAGAGCAATTTCCGGCAGTTCCCAGACCCTTTTTCCCGCGAGCTTTGCTTCCAGATCCCAGAGTGCGCAATCCACCGCATTCCTGGCAGCGCCTTTGGGCATGGCTTGCTGCAGTTCTGCGCGTGACATTCCGTTTTCAAGTTTGCCACGAAAATCCTCAATCAGGCTTTCAGTTTGCGAGATTGACTCATTGTAATGTTCGGTCGGAGTAGCCTCACCCCAAGCTTTGAAACCGTTTTGTTCAAGCTGCACCACAACCACATCAAAATTATCATCAATTCCTCTTGAAATCGCAAAAGGCTCTTCACTCCAGTTTTCGGAATGGACATTCAGCATTCTTTTTGGCATAAGTATTTTTTAATATTTGAAGATTGATCTCAATAAATTTTCTCTGAATCTTCGGGAGGACGTGCCCGCCAACGTCGGTGCATCCAGAAATATTGTTCCGGATATTGCCGGATAACTTTTTCTAAGGCGGAAGTAATTTTTTGGCTTATTTCCAGGGTGTCTTTTTCCGGTTCACCGGTAAGTTCAAAAGTAACACGCTGAAAAGTAATTTCAAATTTGTCTCCAACATAAGGACAGGTTACTAGTATAACCGGACTTTTACGCAGCAAATGAAAGGCGGCAGTGCCGATACTGGAAGAAGCAAGCTTTGAAAAAAAATTAACGAAAAGGGCTGATTTATTGTCATTTTGATCAATCAGCATGGCAATTATCTTGTTAGCCGCAAGTGCTCTCGCCATTTGCAATGTGGCTCTTTTACCTTTATCAATTGTTTCGACACCAAAATTGGCACGTGCGCTATTTTGAAGTTCGTTTGTGAGAGGGTTGGTTTGCCTACCAACATACATGCTAACTGGATATCCCAGTTCTGCGAGAGCGGATGGAATCATCTCCCAATTGCCAAAGTGTCCGCTGACTAGAAGCACCCCTTTTTTTTCTGTTAAGGCATGGTCCAGAATTTCTAAATTGTGAAATTTCGCGACTTCGGAAGTGCGACCCTGCCTCGCATCCATGTGCAAAACGTCCATACAAAAACGCGTGAACCAGCGGTAGTTTGAACGCGCAATTTCCCTCCGTTCCTTTACTGATAATTCCGGAAATGCGAGTTCCAGATTGATTGAGACTATTTTCCGGCAAATGCGCAATCCGTGATAGAGCAGTACATCCAGAATGAACGCTCCTCTCCGCAATGTTTTTTCGGATGCACCTTCCCCCCAATGTTTTAAACTGTTGAATAAAGCAAATTCAAGTCGGTGCCGAAATTTGTGTGATTCTGGTCTGAGTTTGCTGGTAGAGGTTTCAGGCATATTTAAAATATTGTTTCGTGAATCATTAGCAAAACGATAGCAGATTTACGCTAACTTGAAAGACAGAATACCAATTCAGGCAGTAGAAAGTAAAGCGCTCAAAACTTATACTACAGACAGTCTGGTCTCGATTTTTTGACGTAGATGTGTCATTTTATATGAGGGAGATTGCTGTCATCTCATGCTGAATTAACATTAATTATTAAAGGCTGCAGTTTAACGAATTTCATTCTGCAGTCCAGACTGTGAAAAATCTCCGCAAACTGCATGGGTGTGTAGAGCAGAGCCTTTGCTGATAGAGATAATTTTTTATCATAATTTGAAGAAATTTAAATGAACAAAAAACCGCCTGATCCAAGCCGAATCCGAAACTTTTCCATAATTGCTCATATTGATCATGGAAAATCCACACTGGCAGATTGTCTCATGAAGGAGACAGGAGCAGTTTCTGATCGCGAAGCACAGGAGCAATTGCTGGATAATATGGATATTGAGCGTGAACGGGGAATTACTGTAAAATCTCAGACCGTACGTTTAAACTATCTGGCAGAAGACGGAAAAGAATATATTTTGAACCTGATTGATACTCCGGGACATGTTGATTTTACCTATGAAGTGTCAAGGTCGCTGGCTGCATGTGAAGGCGCTCTACTGGTGGTTGACGCAGCACAGGGAGTGGAGGCACAGACCTTGGCCAATGTTTATCTGGCAATCGAAAATGATTTGGAAGTGCTTCCTGTCTTGAACAAGATCGACTTGCCTACCGCAGAACCGGAAAGGGTTTGTCAGGAAATTGAAGACTTAATCGGTTTGGATACCAGCATTGCAGCCAGAGTAAGTGCCAAACAGGGAATTGGTATTCATGAAGTGCTGCAGCAAGTTGTGGACTTTATACCACCACCGGCCGGTGATGGTAGTGCGTCTTTGCGTGCCTTGATTTTCGATTCATGGTTTGATTCATATCTTGGGATTGTAATTATGATCCGGGTTATGGACGGTACGGTACGCGTTGGAGATAAAATTCGCTTTATCTCAACAGAAAAAGAATATGAAGTGGTACAGCTTGGCGTCTTCACTCCTTTTCGTGAGGAGCGTAATGAACTTGGGCCGGGCGAAGTTGGATTTCTAAGTGCCTCAATCAAGACCATTGGTCACACCAGAATTGGAGATACTGTCACCTCTGTCGTCAATCCCTGCACAGAAGCCCTGCCCGGTTATGCTCAAGCAAAGCCGATGGTCTTCAGCGGCATTTTTCCAGTGGAGGGTGAACAATATGAAGAACTTAAGGAAGCTCTACGTAAACTTGCACTGAATGATTCATCATTGAGTTATGAGCTGGAAACTTCCGTGGCGCTCGGTTTTGGTTTCCGTTGCGGTTTCCTGGGGCTTCTACACATGGAAATTACTCAGGAGAGGCTGGAGCGGGAATTTGATCTGCAGCTTATTACAACTGCACCAAGTGTTGTGTATCAGGTTCATCTCAAAAAAGGAGGTGTCATTCGGGTTGATAATCCCTCTCAACTGCCGTCACCAATGGAGATTGATTTCATAGAAGAACCATATATTTTGGGCCGAATTATGACTCCGCAAGACTATGTTGGCGGCATAATGAAGCTTGCACAGGAACGTCGTGGTATCCAGACCAACATGGAGTATCCTACCCAAAATCGTGTTATGCTTGAATATGAACTTCCTTTGAATGAAATTGTGCTGGATTTTTACGATCAGCTGAAATCTGTCTCAAGAGGTTATGCATCTTTTGACTATGAACTGGTTGATTTTCGAAGGGGAAAACTGGTGAAGTTGGATATTATGCTCAATGGCGAATTGGTAGATGCATTATCGCTGATTGTTCCAAGTGACCAGGCGCCATACAGAGGGCGTGAACTGGCCAAAAAACTTAAAGAGTTTATTCCAAAACAAATGTATGAGGTTGCAATTCAGGCTGCAATCGGTGCAAAGATCATTGCCCGTGAAACTCAAGGCGCGATGCGTAAAGATGTAACTGCCAAATGTTATGGAGGTGACATAACACGTAAACGAAAACTGCTGGAAAAACAAAAGGCTGGGAAAAAAAGGATGAAGCGGATAGGTACTGTCGAAGTACCTCAGGAAGCGTTCATGGCGGTCTTGAAAATTGATCGCTAATTATTATCATTCTATAACAAAATATCTAATATGAGTCAAATTCGTCTCAGCACAAATTTCTCTGCAAAATCCGAAAGTGTTTCAATTCTTCCAGCTAAGGTTGCTAATACCGAGACAGAAATCCGTAACAAATTGTTGTGTTTGAATCAAGCCTTGTGTGTTGTACAAAATGAAGCGGTTATTGGCGTGTGTCTTGCGGAAGACCTGACGAATTCTACTTCTGGAACGTCCAGCTCTCTTTTGGCTCATGCTCTGCCCATGCAGGTAGGGCAATTTGGAGATTCGGATTTCATACGAGTTTACGGTGTTAACATGGCATACATGACCGGCGCGATGGCAAATGGTATTGCTTCGGAGGAATTGGTGATTGCCTCCGGCAAAGCCGGAATGCTAAGTTCGTTTGGTGCCGCAGGTTTGGTGCCATCTCGTATTGAAGAAGCAATTAAAAAAATCCAGCAAGCTTTACCACATGGACCGTATGCCTTCAATCTTATTCACAGTCCGAGCGAAGACGCAATTGAACGCTCAGCAGTCGATTTGTTTTTGAAGTATGGTGTAACAACGGTTGAGGCGTCGGCGTTTCTAGGTTTGACTCCAAATATTGTACGTTACCGCGTAGCCGGTTTGAGCCTGAACACGCAAAATCAAATTGAGATCAAAAACAGGGTCATTGCTAAAATATCACGTACCGAAGTTGCTTCAAAATTTATGGCGCCTGCGCCGGCAACTATTCTCCAGAAATTGGTTACGGAGGGCAGTATTACAGAAGAACAAGCCCGTCTCGCAACAAATATCCCGATGGCAGACGACATCACTGTAGAAGCCGATTCCGGAGGACATACTGACAACCGACCGCTTGTTTTACTGCTTCCGGCAATTTTAGCATTACGCGATCAATTTCAGAGCAAACATGGTTATGCTCAGCCAATTCGAGTAGGAGCCGCAGGAGGAATAGGGACACCTTCGTCTGCCCTCGCGGCCTTTATGATGGGGGCAGCTTATGTCGCGACCGGTTCAGTTAACCAATCTTGCGTGGAAGCAGCCGCGTCATTGCACAGTAAAAACTTGTTAGCTCAAGCAGAAATGACAGATGTAACAATGGCTCCAGCCGCAGATATGTTCGAAATGGGAGTGGAGTTACAAGTGCTTAAGCGTGGAACCATGTTCCCGATGCGCGCTAAAAAGTTGTATGAGTTATATAAAAACTACGAAAGCATTGAAGAAATTCCGCAACAGGAGCGCTTAAAACTGGAACAGCAAGTTTTTCGGAGTTCACTTGATGAAATTTGGCGGCAAACGGTGGAGCATTTCAATGCCCGTGATCCGCATCAAATTGAACGTGCGAAGGATCATCCAAAGCGTAAAATGGCACTGATATTTCGCTGGTATCTAGGTTTGTCTTCTCGTTGGTCAAACTCCGGTGAACAAGGTCGCGAAGCGGATTATCAAATCTGGGCCGGACCAGCAATGGGTGCATTCAACAATTGGGTTAAGGGTTCCTATTTGGAAGAGGTTTCCAACCGCAAAACGGTGGAAGTTGGCTGGCACATTATGACTGGAGCAGCATATTTGTATCGGCTGCGTCTTTTGCAAATTCAAGGTGTTTGCTTTCCTCCTGCTTGTGATGTCTATACACCACAGCCGTTTTCTGTTTGAGTCATTCAGCTTTTGCTTTTTCCTCTATGAGAGGACTGGTTGGGACTCAGCGTTTTTCCAGTCTTGTGTTCTTGGTCGGAGGCATGATATTTTTTAACGTACGTTTTTTCATTTTTTCTACAGATTGAAAATGTTTAAAATAGCTGAGGTGTGAGTATCAAAATTGCTGTAATGACCATGAAAGGAGGTCAGGCCAAGACCACTCTTGCCATCAATTTAGCTGCCAGAATTGCCAAGGCCAGACGTAAAGTTCTTTTGATTGATTCAGACATTCAGGCCAATGTCACCACAACTTTTCAGCGCGACCATCACTGTAATCTTGCCCATGTAATTTTAGGTAAGGTCAGCAATTTTGATTTTATTCAACTGGATCGTTACCTGTCATTTTTACCATCCGGCGGTGAGGCCATGGTGGAGGCTTCAAGTTATCTTGGTCATACACGTTTCAAAGATTCACTGTTCAAAAACTTACTTTCATCGATCAACCATCGAATAGTGATCATTGACACAGCACCAAGTTGGAGCGATGTCAGCCGTAATATTTTAATGTATGTGGATTATGTAATTGTTCCGGTGGTGACAGATTATCTGGGTTTCAGTGGTTGTGATCAAATCATGACCTATATTGATCAATTCAAAGACGGCATGTTGGGTCAGTGCAAAGCAGAAGTTCTTGGGATTGCAATCACCCGCTCACATCCACGTACAAAATTGGCCCAAACAATTACGGAAGGTCTCCGGGAAAGGTGGCCGGATTTAATGTTTAGTCAAATTGTCGAAGAGACTGTTTCAATTCAGGAAGCACCGGCATTTCAGCAAAGCATATTTGATTACCGCAAAGGCCGCACACACGGGGCGGAAATGTATGATCTCCTTTGCAGGGAAATTATGCGCCGTATAGTCCAGCAGCAAAAAAACGTTCATAATGGCAATTTAACAGAAAATGAATAAGCATCTTTGGTTCAAATGTAATGAGTAAAGCACTAAAAATAAATCTGGGTTCACAAAGCGAAATTCTGCGGGAAGGCGCTCAGCAAAATATCTCTTCTGCAACAAGTCCTCCTCTTCCGGTTGGGCGGATGCAAACACACTTTTTTCTGCCGGAGTTGAATTTAGATTCTGAAAATGACTCTCCGGAAAAGAGTTCGCCACCGGTGCAGAAAGTGGTGAGCCGCATAAATAAATTCATTGAAAATATCGCGGATGACTATTTTTTGCTGGGACTACATTTAATTTCCTTACATTCCCTGCTAAAGGAATCAAAACTTACGACAGAACAAATAAAATCGTGGTATACGGAAAATATAAATATGCCTTATTCTTCCGCAATGCAATGCCGGAAGGTGGCTCAGGTTTATTCAGAAAATCCGGAACTGATCGGGCGCTATACTGCTTCCGGTGCCTATCTCTTGAGCAGTTGTAAAACTCCGGAAGAACGTGAAGAAATATGGCAGGAAGCAAAAGGAGAAAAAGCCGCGCCGAGCATCAGGGAATTGCGGGAAACTCTGAAACGTGTTCGTGAAAGACAGGCACTGGAGCATCCGGAAGATGACAATTTAAAAACGGAAAGGAAAGCTGCAGGAGAAAAATTTCGGATGTCAGCGGTCAAAATAAAGGAGTCACTGCAAACAATTTTGGTTTGTTATGAGAGTTTTGCGGATTGTGAAAAAATTGAAGAACAGACTGAAATACGCGAAAAATTTGTTGACTCGGTCCGGACGTTTCTCAGAGAATTAGAAGAAACAACTTAGTTTTCAGCACGAGATTTGGAAATTTTATCCAGCATCAGAACCATCACAAAACCTGTTCCCATCAGCAACAGGGCGATCCCCAATTCCGTATTAAGTAATGGCCAGACGTTTTCCTCCCGGAGAACATGTTCTTTACCTCGGATTATTTGACTTTCCAAAGCAATTTTCCAGGGCCAGACTTTTCGCATTGAACCGATCATGATGCCCGTCAGTAGGGCTAAAGTATAATCATGCCAGCGTATAAGTCCGTAACGTAAGACACGTGAAAATCCCAAAATTCCAATAAGACATCCTGCAATGAAAATGAGGATAATTTCTAAATTATCCAAGTTGAATGGATTTCGTAATGCTGCTGTGATGAAAGCGTATTTGCCTAAAATCAAAAGAATAAATGATCCACTTAAACCCGGCAGAATCATGGCGCAAATCGCGATCATTCCACTGAAAAAGATAAACCATGGACCTTCCGGAGTGTGGAGAGGAATAAGCCCGGTAATTCCATAGGCCAGCAGAGTTCCTAAAATTAAAGCGGGGAAGCTTGAAAATCGATTGTGGATCGAGTGGGCTACCACCAGAATTGATGCTGTGATTAAACCAAAAAAGATGGACCAGGTTTCCACAGGATATTCTGTCAGCAGGAAGTGTATCAAGTGTGCTGTGCTGATAATGGCGAGTGCAATTCCTGAAACAAGTGTAAACAAGAAGCGTAGATGAAGTACTGACAATGCTCCTTTGAAATTAAAGCGTAATACCTTAAGGATTAATTTCCCGTTGATTGAGGAAATTGCGGTCAGTAACATTTCATAAATACCTGTTATAAACGCAATTGTTCCTCCGGAAACACCAGGGACAATATCAGCGGAACCCATGCCAACGCCTTTTAAAAATAAAGACGCATGTTCATTAAAAGTCCGGGGTCCGGGTGTGGTCAGCCAGGCATTTTTCCATGTGTCCGAATTGACGGTGTCTTTTGTGACTGAATTTTCTGCAATGTCCGTGGAATCAGGAGGCATGAGGGAAGGTCTTTATTTTACTCAGACAAGGTAATTATTTTTACTGTCCGCAACAAAAAAATGATGCTGATATGCTTCATCCAGAATTCTCCAGAATTCCTGGTTAAACTCCGCATCTTCGAGTTTTTTTCGTAACCCGTGACAAAAAAAAGTCAGTTGCCGAGAAGTTTGGGCACATTCACGTAAAAACTGGTTGGTGAAAACCTGTAATTCCCACGGAAATTCTGCATCACTCAAATCTAACAGTGGCGCATCTTGCGGATGTTTTTCATGAAGATTAATTGAGAGCTCGTCCACCAAATAAAAAAAATCCGCTCCCAGCACATCTAGTGCGCGTCCTTCGTCGGGACCAAGCCTCTGGATTAAGTTTTCCTGAAAACTTTTGATGCTTGGTCTTGAAATTGATTTGTTTTCCAGCATTGATTGTTCTACGTCAGTTACAACCGATTAAGTTTGCAGAGTGCATTTAAATACATCCTGCAAGAATTATGACAGGATGAATTCTTTTATTGCAAGTTGAATTGTTGTGCGGAAAAAACTTTGTTCTCCGGCTTAATTACTGGAACTTGAAATGAAAGAGGTGACTGGTTTGGCGTCTGTTGCGGAAGTGACTCGGATTCAAAAAGGTATATCTGCGGCCTTGATCGGAAAAGGTCAGTCGAAAGGCGCGCTTGTCCTTATTATTGAAGTCACAGCACGAGTTCCTAACTGTACTGTTTTAACTCAAAACATCAATGACTAAGAGAGTTCCTGGGAATGGAAAATTCTTTCATGAAAGAATGCGAAGTAATGCAGGAAGTCTTGGAGGCGGCTTAGTTAGATTCAGCTACTTTTTGACGCACGATTGAGCGCTTCAGTTTACTCTCATATTTGTTCTGCCGACGTTCCTCAGCTTCCCATTCAGAAGTCGAGGAAGCTCCGGAAACGAGGTTCTCTTTCGCATTTATTTCGGCTTTTTTTGCCCGCTCCAAGTCAATTTCAGTTGCGGTTTCAGCCAATTCAGCGAGGACTCTCACACTGTTTCCTTCAACTTGAGCATAGCCCCAGTGAACAGCAATTGATTTTGTCTTTCCACTAATGCTGTAGGACATAATACCGGAATCCAGTGTTGTCAACAGCGGAATGTGTTCGGGCAAGATGCCGAGTTCACCTTCACTTCCGGGCAGAGTAACTGAATCTACATCCTCAACCATTACTATTCGGTGTGGAGTGACTACTTCAAGATTGAGTTGATTTGACATCAGTTACTCATTTTTTTGGCTTTTTCCATCACCTGCTCGATGGCACCAACCATGTAGAAAGCCTGTTCCGGAAGTTCATCATGTTTTCCTTCAAGAATTTCCTTAAAACCGCGAATCGTGTCTTTGATGTCCACATATTCACCGGCGGTTCCGGTAAATGTTTCTGCAACAAAGAAAGGTTGAGAGAGGAATCTTTGAACTTTTCTGGCACGGCTGACGACGGCTTTGTCTTCTTCGGACAATTCATCCATACCGAGAATTGCAATAATATCCTGCAAGTCTTTGTAACGCTGGAGTAAGATTTGGACTTCGTGCGCAACCTGATAGTGCTCTTCACCTACAATATCTGCGGCAAGAATTCGTGAAGTTGAATCAAGTGGATCAACTGCGGGATAAATTCCCAATTCTGTAATGGCACGACTCAAAACGACTGTCGCGTCCAGATGCGAAAAAGTGGTTGCCGGAGCGGGGTCAGTCAAATCATCCGCAGGAACATAAACTGCTTGCACAGAAGTAATTGAACCTTTTTTGGTGGAGGTGATCCGTTCCTGCAAATTCCCCATTTCTGTGGAAAGAGTCGGCTGATAACCAACCGCGGAAGGAATCCGTCCGAGAAGTGCCGAAACTTCTGAACCTGCCTGTGTAAAACGGAAAATATTGTCGATGAACATCAGCACGTCAGCACCTTCTTCGTCACGGAAATATTCCGCAACAGTTAAACCTGTCAAACCAACACGGGCACGCGCTCCGGGAGGCTCGTTCATTTGTCCGTAAACAAGACTGGTTTTGTCGAGCACTCCGGAATCTTTCATTTCGTTCCAGAGGTCATTTCCTTCACGGGTACGTTCACCAACACCTGCGAAAACAGAAAATCCACCATGTTCTGCGGCAATGTTGCGGATGAGTTCCATGATAATAACTGTTTTACCAACACCTGCACCACCGAATAAACCAATCTTTCCACCTTTAAGGAAAGGGCAGAGCAAATCCATCACCTTGACTCCAGTAACAAGCATTTCTGCTTCTGTTACCTGTTCATCGAATGGAGGAGCATCACGGTGAATTGACCAGCGTACATCAGCATTTATTGGTCCAGCTTCGTCTACAGGATCACCTGTAACATTCATGATACGTCCCAGAACCGCCTTTCCAACAGGTGTTGTAATTGGTTCACCCAAATCCTTCACATCCATTCCACGGGAAAGACCATCGGTTGATCCCATTGAAATAGTACGAACGGTACTTTCTCCAAGGTGCTGCTGCACTTCACAGATAATTCTCTCATCTTTCCGTATGATTTCGAGTGCTGTGTATATTTCAGGGAGGTCACCGGATTCAAATGCCACGTCAACGACGGGTCCCATCACCTGGACGATCTTACCTGTACTCATTTTTTCCTCTTTGCTTAGTTTGGTGGATAATTATTTTCTGTGTTATAAACTTTCGGCGCCGCTTATTATTTCGATCAAATCGCTAGTGATCGCCGCCTGTCTGCTTCTATTATAATGTAACTGTAATTTATCAATCATTTCGCCGGCATTCTTGGTTGCCGCATCCATTGATGTCATTCGTGCCGCGTGTTCTCCTGCAATCGTATCAAGCCAGGAAACATAGACCTGATTTTGAACATATTTTCTCAGCAGTGTCTCTAAAATATCTTCTGGAGAAGGCTCAAAGATGATTTCCCGCTCATCCGCTGATTCAGCTTCAGGAGCTTTAATCGGCAGGAGTTGTTCAATTACAGGCTCCTGTGAAATAACGCTGATGAAATGATTGTAGGCAAGCAGAACTTGGTCAAGCTCACCTTGCTCAAAACGAAGTGTAAACTCGCTCACAATATCACGTACAAGCCCCAACTGTTCTGCGGGTGGAGTTCCTGTATGATTTGCGAGGATGTTGTGATTTGTCCGTTTGAAAAATTCGTTTCCTTTGCGTCCCAGAATCACTAATTCCGCACATTCAACACCTTCTGCAGTCAGTTGTCTGGCCAAAGCTTTAGAGAGATTCGCATTAAATCCTCCGCAAAGACCACGATCACTTGTTACTAGAATAACCCCTGTACGTTTCCCACCGCTACTGCGGAAGAGTCGGCTAAAACCTGTGTCTTGCTCTACACCTTCGAAACGAGTACTGAGTGAAGAGACAACACTTTTCAGCTTGATCGCGTATGGAGTGGCGGCTCGAATATTATTTTCAGAACGCCGCAACTTTGCCGCAGACACCATTTTCATGGCATTGGTAGTTTTCTGTGTTCTTTTAACGCTGTCTATGCGTTTGCGTATATCTTTTAAACTGGCCATCCGAAATCAATTCACGGTACGTTAAACTGAAAAAGCTTGTAGGAATTCATCCAATGCGGATTTCAGTTCGGCTTCTGTTGCGTCATCAATTTTCTTTGCTTCTTCAATGGATTTACGCAAGTCGGCCTTCTTAGTTTTAATAAAAGTTAAGAACTCTTTCTCAAATTTATTCAAAGCACTTATCGGCTGGTCGTCTAAATAACCGTTTGTTGCCGCAAAAATGGAAAGTACCTGATCCACCCAGGGCATCGGCTGGTACTGTGGTTGTTTGAGAATTTCGACCAAACGTTGTCCACGTGCCAACTGCCGTTGGGTTGCCAGATCCAAATCACTGCCAAACTGTGCAAAGGCTTCTTTTTCACGGTACTGAGCCAAATCCAAACGTAATGTTCCAGCAACCTGTTTCATAGCCTTCACCTGTGCGGCACCACCAACACGGGAAACGGAAAGCCCCACGTTAATTGCCGGACGAATTCCGGAGTTGAAAAGATCACTACTTAGAAAAATCTGACCATCTGTGATCGAAATAACGTTAGTAGGAATATATGCGGAAACGTCTCCAGCCTGCGTTTCAATAATCGGTAGCGCAGTCAATGAACCAGCACCACGCGCATCACTCAATTTGCAGGCTCGTTCCAGTAAGCGGCTATGAAGATAAAAAACGTCTCCAGGATACGCCTCACGTCCCGGCGGACGTCTCAGCAACAAAGAAAGCTGACGATAGGCAACGGCTTGTTTGGAGAGGTCATCAAAAACACAGAGCACGTGCTGTCCCTTATCTCGGAAATATTCACCAATACTCACTCCTGCGTATGGAGCTAAAAATTGTAAAGGTGCGGGTTCAGATGCTGTTGAAGAAACAACAATCGTATGTGCCATTGCTCCTTCGGTTTCGAGTCGCTGAACTATCTGCGCCATGGTAGAACGCTTCTGTCCAATACCGACATAAATACAGATAACATCACCGCCTTTTTGATTGATGATGGTGTCGATGGCAATAGCGGTTTTTCCGGTTTGTCTGTCACCGATAATCAATTCCCGTTGACCACGACCGATCGGAACCATTGAGTCAATCGCTTTTAGTCCGGTTTGCATCGGTTCATGCACAGATTTTCTGTCCACAATTCCAGGAGCAATGGTTTCAATCAATCGTGTTTCAGTGGAGGCAATAGGACCTTTACCGTCAATCGGCACTCCAAGTGGATCCACAACTCTTCCTAACAGGCCTTCGCCCACAGGAATCTCGGCAATCCGCTCGGTACGCTTGACCTCGTCACCTTCCTTGATTGTGCGGTCACTTCCAAAAATAACCACACCCACATTATCTTCCTGGAGGTTTAAGGCCATGCCTGTAATGTTTCCTGGAAACTCAACGAGCTCTCCAGCCTGGACATTGTCTAAACCATAAACACGGGCAATTCCGTCTCCAACTTCGAGAACCGTTCCAACTTCTGATTTGGTGGCCTTTTTGTCAAAGTTTTCAACTTGTTGCTGAATTATATTACTGATTTCTTCTGCTCGGATTTTCATAACCGCTCAGCCTCTGATAATTGTTTGACGTAACTGATTTAATTGCGTGTGAATACTCCCATCAATTACCACGGAACCGATACGCGTCACGATTCCGCCTATGATGGCAGGGTCGATGGTAATACTGATTGCGACTTCTTTACCGGAATATTTGGAAATGGTTTGTTCCAGTTTATCAACAGTCGCTTTTGGTAACTCGTGTGCCACGGTTACCCGAGCCTCAATGCGGCCCAGTTTTTCCTGTAATAACAAATTAAAAGCACTTTCTATACTTGGAAGAAGAATTATTCTGCGCTTTGCCAAAAGGTAGCGGCAGAATGTGTCAACGAGGGCAGGCGCATTTATTTTGCCTAAAATTGCTTTGAGAACATTCTGTTTCAGTTCTGTAGAAATTTTTGTGTCCGAAAGGACTTCTCTCAATTCTGCGGAATCCGTATAAACTTCTGCCATTTTTGACAAATGTTCGCCTGTATTTTCAAGGTCATTCCCTTTTTCCGCCAAATTGATCAAAGCCTTGGCATAACGCCGAGCAATAACTCCCTGACTCACGCGACCCCTTCAGGCTGATTTAGTTGATCCATAAAAGTGTTCACCAATTTTTTTTGCCGATTTTGATTCATTTCCTTTTTCAATTCGCCTTCTGCCAATTTAACACTTTCTTCGGCAATCCAGCGGCGTAAATCATCCTCAGCTTTTCTGTGTTCCTGTTTCAGGGCAAAGCTGGCTTGTTCCTTCATCCGTTGAATTTCCTGTTTTCCTTCTTCAATAATCCGTGCTTTTGCGTCTTCGGCGTCTTTTTTTGCGGACGCTACCATTTCCTTTGCTTCCTTTTCAAGCTCAGAAATTTTTGTGCGCATTTTACTCAAGTCCGCAATAATTTTTTCTTCCAATTTTCTTGCATCATCCAGGACTTGCTTTGCGGATTCGGCAGTACTTCCGAGTGCAGCGGCCACAGGCTTCTTTGCAAATTTGTATATAATGGCCACCAGAACGACGACATTGACAACCTTCCAAACAAAATCCAATAAAGGAGAACCAGCGTCTTCTCCTGCTGCGGCATAGAGTGCCGTACTCCAGCAAGAGATAAACAGGATTAAGGTGAAAAGTCGCAACATGTTTTGTTTCTGAAACATTTTATTCAGCACAATTGATATATGCAGTGGGATATGTCTTGTACAAATAAGTGCGAATAACAGTTAAGTGGAAACCGTTTGCCGCAGACATGGCGGCATCTAACTTTAACTCAACAACTGTTTACTGATGGAAGCAGATAATTCCTGATTCAGTTTTGCAAAATAAATTTTGGCGGATTCGATTTCACTTTGCAGTGCAGAGATATTTTTTTCATGTTTATTATGTAATTCATCTCGTTCCGCAGTTATCATGTCCTGCCGGGTAGCTATCCCTTTTTCATGCCCCACGTTACCGATTTGGAGTACCTCAGTCCGGACTGTATCCAGTTTTTGTTGGAAATCCTGTTTGAGCCTTTCAAGCTCCTCATTTACCTGAATTACCCGTTTTTGGCTTTTGTCAATCACTTCTTTACGGTTATCGAGAGTTCGTAAAACAGGCTGAAAAAAAAGTTTGTTCAACATAACAATCATAATAAAAAGTATGATCAGCACAGCTGTAGGAGTGGCCAACTGCAAATGCAGCAAACCGTAATCCATGCTGATTCCACCCCATGCATTGTCTATGATGGCTTGTTTGAAATCCATATCCAGCTACCTTTTTTTGTCAAATTTTATTGAATCTTAACCCTACCTTATAACAAATTAGTTGTATCAAAGTCAAGCATATTTCTATTTTATTTGTAGAATGATATAATCTTTTATCGTTTTGTAATTCATCAATAAACAGACATTAGCAGGAAAAATGTATAGAACAGGAATAGGTTTTGATGTACATGCACTTGTAGCAGATCGACCGCTGATAATTGGGGGCGTTGATATTCCTCACCCTAAAGGTCTTCGAGGACATTCAGACGCGGATGTTCTTGTTCATGCCGTCATGGACGCCATTTTGGGGGCACTGGCACTGGGCGACATCGGGCAGCACTTTCCTGATTCAGATTCAAAGTATCACGGTGCAGACAGTCTGGAACTACTAAGTTATGTTCAGCTATTAACTGCGGAAAAAGGTTTTGTCTGCGCAAATCTCGACAGTATTATCATGGCGGAAAAACCGAAAATGAGTCCACACATTTTGGAAATGAGAACAAATTTGGCTGTGGCGCTCAAGCTTAAGACGGACCAAGTTTCAATCAAAGCCACAACAACTGAGCGGCTTGGGCTAATCGGCCGTGAAGAAGGAATTGCGGCGCAGGCAATTGTCCTGCTTCAATCAACAGTTTAAAAAAGAAGTCTGAGATGACACAAATTATCATGGCTCTTGATCAGGGCACCACCAGTTCACGTACCATTCTGTTTGACGAAAGCGGAAAAATTGTAGCTGAAGCAAACGCTGCTTTGGAATGTCAATATCCGCAATCCGGATGGGTGGAACAAGTTCCGGAAGACATCTGGAACAGCCAGCGTCAAACCATCGAAGCGGCTTTGGCTAAAGCGCAACTGACGATGAAGGACATAAGCGGTGTCGGTATTACCAATCAGCGTGAAAGCACGATTGCCTGGAACCGCGAAACCGGAGAAGCACTTGGTCCGGCGATCAACTGGCAATGCCGGCGTACCGCTGATTTTTGTGAGGAATTGAAGGCGGAAGGCTTTGACAAACTTTTGAGAAAGCGTACCGGTTTGGTAACGGATCCATATTTTTCCGGAACCAAAATGCGCTGGATTTTGGAAAATGTTCCTGAAGCTAGAAAACTGGCGGATCAGGGGAAGCTCTGTTTCGGCACGGTTGATTCCTGGCTGATCTGGAAATTGACGGGCGGGAGAGTTCACGCGACGGAAATCAGCAATGCTTCGCGGACACTTGTTTTCAATATCAAAACTTGTGAATGGGACGAGGAAATTCTCGCGCGCTTTGGAATTCCACCTGAAACTCTACCGGAAGTTAAACCATCAAGCGGTGTGATTGCCATGGTAAATCCTGAACTGTTTGGAGGAGAAGCGCCCATTGCGGGCGTCGCCGGAGATCAGCAGGCGGCCCTGTTTGGACAAGCCTGTTTTGAACCGGGAATGGCCAAAAATACTTACGGTACGGGTTGCTTTATGATTTCCAACACCGGTTCGGAAATGGTGTTTTCCAAACATGGATTGTTGACCACCATTGCCTGGCAAATTGGAAGCGAGCCTTACAGCGAAGTAACTTATGCGCTTGAAGGTTCCGTTTTCATCGCCGGTGCTTTAATACAGTGGCTGCGGGACGGTTTGCAGCTTTTTGAGGATGCATCCGAAACTCAAGCCATGGCCGAATCAGTTGCGGATTCCGGAGGAGTTTTTATAGTTCCGGCTTTTGTCGGTTTGGGTGCACCGCACTGGGATCCTTATGCACGCGGAACCATCCTCGGACTGACTCGTGACACAAACCGGAATCACATTGTCCGGGCTTCGCTGGAAGCAATTGCGTATCAATCTGCGGAAATTCTCCGCAGCATTGCCAAGGATACCGGAGTTGAACTCAAGGAACTTCGCATCGACGGTGGAGCCGCGGCCAATGATTTTCTCTGTCAGTTTCAGGCTGATCTATTGGGACTCAAAGTTACTCGTCCAAAAATTCTTGAAACCACTGCAATGGGAGCGGCATTTTTGGCAGGATTGGCAGTTGGTGTTTGGAAGAATCAAGCCCAAATCCGGAAGCTCTGGCAGGAAGAAAAAACGTTCTCGGCAAAT
>Ga0208570_1000319_pt1 | contig 19312 bp, 16 predicted proteins | sample DeeseametaMP1202_FD_184192 | JGI IMG/M metagenome (GOLD analysis project Ga0208570, IMG submission 184192) | Marine microbial communities from the Deep Indian Ocean - MP1202 (SPAdes) | ecosystem: Environmental > Aquatic > Marine > Oceanic | place: South Indian Ocean | collected 2011-03-08
TAGCCCACTGCCCCCTCAAGACAGCGTGTCTACCAGTTCCACCACCTCGGCAAATAAAAGTGATTCTCAGTATGACAAAAAACACTATATTTACAAGATTTTAATAATCTATTTTTGTAGTTATTTAATTTTATTGTTTATATTATTTTAATTATTTTTTATCTGTACATAATATAATTATATATATTATTTAGATCGTCAATTTAAACACTTTAAGCATCTGTTAATAATTTGAGCAGTTGACTCGGGATAATTCAGAGGAAACAAATGTGAATCCGGAAATGGAATGAGCTTCAATTGTGTGAATTTTCTTTTAATCCAGCGCAAATCTGATGCCCAAAGAACTGGGTTTTTGACCGCATAAACAAGTGTTCCCCGTACTTTGTATATTGATTTAGGATAAGAGGTCAACATTTTGTGAAAAATAGCAACCTCTTGCTCCACTGTAATCGTCAATTCTACCCCCTGTTTTCCCGGTATCAAACCGTGAATTACATAATCTTTCAATGTCTGTGGATGAAAATTATTGAACATTTTATTCGCCTGGAAATATCTATGGGCTTTTTCCTTTGATTCAAAATGACTACGGCGATTTTTTGATTTTCCAGACGGACTTACCCAGTCTTCAATATTTATGGCACGCAGTATGCTGATCAGTAATCGTTTTTGAGAAGAAAATAGTGGAGGGTCCAGTATGATAATATTCTGAAATAATGCAGGTTTTTTAGCAGCTGCCATTAAAGTCAACACACCTCCCAAGGAGTGTCCTACGCCAACAACCGGCTCTTCAAATTGCCCAGCACACTTCAATATATCTTCTGTCATATCATGCCAATTGATTTCTGACGGTTTTCGATTTTCAGCTAAAATGTTAATCGCTGATATTTTATGTCCTTCCAGATGTTTAAATAAAACTGAATATGTTTTGGCAGGAAAGCCGTTTGCGTGACTGAATTGAATAATGGACATTATTACTTGGGAAAAAAGAACTTGCGGAGATTTACAGTAAAATCTACCTCGTTTTTGTAAATTCGTATAGGATATTACCCGTGCTGTCGTGGAAGCGGATCAAAAGTTTTTCACTGCGTATGTCGAGCCAGACGAATCCTGTGTCGTTATATGTAAATACGCTCGATGCCTCTGATTTATTAAGTTTTTCTCTTTCACTATTTGTTCGATAGTGTGCGCCCCCAGCCCCGCTTATCACATATTCCGTCGACGTTTCTCCATATTGCAATAGTGATAAATGATGATTATGTCCTGCTAAATATAGATCTATCCGCCCATCCAATATCCAGTTCCAGTAATTGCGTGTAATAACATCAGTATCACCGTGTGTTCCATTTGAATAGACTGAATGATGTCCAAAGGCTATTGTCCAGGGAAGTTTATCGGCATTTGCCTTTAACTCCGCATCATCCCGGTTCAGTTTATTTCTGAGTCTTTCAAAAGAAAAGGGACAGTTCGTGTTTAAGCCGTAGAACCGGGCTTGGGCGGTCTCAAATGAATACTCGTAGTTTGGCATTCGCCAATAATCGCTTCTCAAACTATACATTATTTGCGTGAAAGCGTTCTGCTTGACATCGTGATTTCCCAAAACTGCAAAGAATGGCTTCTTTATTTTATTGTAAACCTGCTCAAATTTTGTGTAAAACTGTTTGTCAAGTATTGATTTCACACCATTCGGATAAAAATTGTCCCCCAGGAGTAAGACAAAATCACATCCGGCCTGATCACAGACTTTAGCCATTCCATCAGCTACTTTCAGTTGATCTTCATTCCCTGTCCCTGTGTCCCCAAGTACAATTACCTGAAGATGATCTGCACGAAAAGGTATTATTTCTACTGGCACGATATCATCTTCCAGAGGGAAACATCCTGCCTCGTTGCCTTTCTCATACAACTTGAAACCTCCTGCAAAACCGACTCCTAAAAGTATAAATGCGATAATCAGTTTCAACCATACTGAGATTCGCCTTTTTGAAATAGGTTTGTTCATAACAAGAAGTATTAGTTACTTCAAACAGAAATTTGAGGATATTCGATTAAGGTCAGCAACTGCTCTAAAACAGGATCACGTAGTTCAAGTTGATGCAGAAATTTTACTGTATTTTGCACATAATCATGGCAGGAACCGCATTTTCCTTCTGCACGAACAACTCGTTCTGCAACTTTTTCCAGATCGAGATCCGGCACATAATGTTTGTGTTTGGTGTTGATAACAAAAGTAATGGCAGAAACATCACCATTTTCTGTTTTTACACAAACCCAGGTAGGAATATAAGTTTCTGCAAACATTTCACGTTCCCAGACTTTCTGCAGTTCAGAGTCTAAGTTTTCAGGAGCAATCCGGAAGGCCATTCCCTGACAGGATCCTCCCTTATCCAGACCGAATACCAAACCGTGATAATCCGGAGTTCCCCTGTAAACTATTGATTTTAAACATAAGCGTCTATGATAGCCAGATATTTTCCCTGAAATTTTTTCTGCAACTTTAAAGTCCGGATTCCACATCAATGAGCCATATCCAAAAACCCAAACTCCTTCTTCCAAATTGTGCCCTTTCAAAATATTCTGAACTGAAACAACCATTTCCTGGGAAGTTAAAGTGCGAATTGAGTCGGCCTCTTTACCTGAACCCCACTCGAAGGATTGATTTGCATCAGCAACAGATGTCAGTTCTTTTATCAAGCAACTATCTCGTAGCATGGTTTATATTCTGTGTCTCTGGAAAGTTTCATCCTCCGCTGACTGCAGAATGTCGAAAGCAGTTTATCCAGTTCCTGCATTAGTTCCGGATCTCCGCTAATTTGAAACGGACCATTGTTTTCGATAGAAAGTACACCTTCTTCCTTGATATTACCTGATACTATTCCAGAAAACATTTTACGCAAATTACAGGCAAGTTCATGTTTTGGCTGTGCATAATGCAAATTTAATGCAGACATTGCTGCATGACTTGGACTAAACGGCCACTGATAATCTTGATCAATATGTAACATCCAGTTGTAATAAAAGGCATCTCCCAACTTTCTACGAAATTCACGAACTTTCCTGATGCCTGATTGAATTCTTTGTGCAACTTTTTCAGGATCATCGATAATAATTTCATAAAATCTCTGGGCCTCTGCCCCCAAAGTCGCACCGATAAAACCGTCAATTTGATCAAAATAATCATTACTTTCTTTGGGACCTGTTAAAATCAGGGGGAAGGGCTGCTCAGCATTTTTGGGATGCATCAGAATACCGAGTAAATATAAGATTTCCTCAGTCGTTCCAACGGCTCCGGGAAACACAATGAAACCGTGTCCGGTACGAACAAAAGCCTCAAGTCGTTTTTCTATATCAGGCATAACCACCAACGAGTTTACGATAGGATTTGGTGATTCTGAAGCAATAATGCCAGGTTCAGTTATGCCGATATAGAGCCCGTTATTGTATCGCTGTTTTGCATGGGCAATGGTGGCTCCTTTCATTGGACCTTTCATGGCGCCTGCACCGCAACCTGTGCAGATATTCAACTCACGCAATCCCAGTTGGTAACCAACTTTTTTTGTATACTGATACTCTGTTTCCTCAATTGAATGCCCTCCCCAGCACACCACTAGATTTGGTTCAATCAGGTCTCTGAGCAAGCCTGTATTCCTCAATATATGAAAAACAAAATCTGTGATAGAAGAAGATTGTTTTAAATCAAATCCTCTTTTATTTGAGAGCTCTGTGCCCACAAAAACAATATCTCGTAAAACTGAAAATAAATGTTCATTTATTCCCTGAATCAGTTCGCCATTTACAAAGGCCTTAGGTGGTGCATTTCTCAATTCCAGCTTGATACTTCTTGTTTGCTGGACAACCTCGATACTGAAATCCGGAAAACCCGCGAGCATTTCTTTTCCGCTGTCTGTCTGACTGTCACTGTTAAGAACAGCCAGTGCACAACGCCGGAACAATTCATTAAGTCCTCCGTTTTGCGGATCACTGAGTTGTCGGATTTCTTGCTGAGAAAGGAAATCGAGGATACCTTTCGGACGAATACTGGCATCCATAATTATTTAGGTTGGAAAAAAGGTTTGAAATAAATACTGAGACGTTTTAATTATGCAGGAAAGATGTATTTCGAGACGTTCTACTTTTCGCTTATAGCGTATATTTTCCATCCTCGAGCTAACAAAGAGAGAGATGGATGAATACCAGTCACTCTCAATCAAGCACTTTTATACGGACCGACCAGTCCGTTCAGCTGCTTGCTCAACTGAATGGTCTTCTTGATGGTGCTGAGACGGAAGGAATTCCCGACACCGATCCGCCAACTGCAAAAGAACTGATAGAACGTATTGTTTCCCTGCTGCCGCATTCAGGACAATCAATTTGAGTATCCATTTCAGAACTCCGACGAAGTTCTGTAAAACCATTCGTACATTGCTGACACTGATAATCATATAGTGGCATTTTTATCCTTTTTAATATTTCTGTACTGAATTTTAGCAAAATATTAACTGTAAATCAATGTGTTTGGCTTTCAAAAATGATCTGTCTGAATTTTTGATTCACATTTTTGTTTTTATCGTGGAATATTTATATTTTTCTACCTCACCAAAATCTGACTTGAAGATCGTAAAACCAGTCTTGACTCATGATTTTTACATCAGTATTCTATTAATAAAGTCAGAATATTCGATAAAAAACAAAATTCAGATGAGACAAAACGAAATATTGACTTGAATTATTACACTGTACAACCATAATGTCTTACGTCGATATAGATGCAAATATGTATAGTCAGAACCACTTTTCATTTTTAACATTATTTATATGGTAAAACAAATGAACTACTTTCGTATATTAACAGCTATTTTCTTTACATTGTTCTTGTTTGCACTATCAGGAGGCGCTCAGGAGTCAACTTCTGGAAACACAAATTCTAGTCCATCAACAGATGACTCTAATATCAATTACAATTTTCATAAGGTACCTTCAGGTGACAATCTAAAAGTTTTTCACGATGCTGTAATCGGACACATAGTTAATAATAAAGGCATTCAGGATTTTTATTCAATTCCCGCAGTTGAAACACAATGGTTGGCAACAATTTTGGCTTCAGAAACAAAATGGCATGAACAGATGCAAAAGCTGGAACAAGATTATCGAAAAGCATTTCAGGAAAGAGCCCAATTGGAATCAGGTCAAAACGATCGAGCCATACGAATTGAAAATTACGCAACAGCAATCGCCAAGATTGAAAATGAGATAGCAGAAATTCAACGGCAGATTGTACAAATAAACGTGGATCAGCAAGTCTATATCAACGGACTTCGTGAAACACCTGTTACTAGTTTGGTTGCCATTAAGACACTTTACACTCCTGACTTAATGAGTAGCAAGAAAAAGCTTGATGTTCTCAACAGTTCCATTTTCAAAAGCATGGAAAAACCAGTCCTGGCCCATATATCTGCAGCCTATGGCAATAGCATGAACATTCCTTTTCAGGCAGGACATATCCGGGTAACATACCTGTATCCAGAAAATATAACCCACTTTGATTCACAGGCCAACGAATATGTTTATCTATTTTTACGTGTCGAGGCATATCCTTTTTCATCAGGTCGTTCAAAGGCTGAAATTGCTGATTCCAGAAGTGCAAGTGTGAATGTTCTTGCAAACATTGAGCAGATTGAGAACTACCTCAAAACAGAAAATGTCGGTGATAAACGTTTGCTGGACTGGTTAAAAAAAGAATCTAACTATCAAAACTTCAATAATGGACATCTAATAAACAAAATCCAAGGTAATCTGAGTGACTTCAAAATTTTCAGTAATGGCCTGAAGCAGAGTATTTCTGAGCTCACTTCCAATGCACAAAATCTTGGAGCAAAAAGGGATTCTCTTATCGGCAGTGGAGAAGAAGAAAGAATTGAGTCTGAATACAAACGTACAAAAGACCTTTATCATCAATTTTATAGAAATCGAAAAGTCCTGACTTATGAAAAGTACACACTTGAAAACGATGTAATGTTCAGCCTCTTTCTCATTGAAGGTGATGCGGCTAAAAACAATGGCAGTACAAAACAAAAACAAATGATTGATTCTAATATTGCTGACAACATTCCAATCAGTGGTAGACCTTTGAAAGACATTTTTGCTGATATACTTATAACGGCAAACCAAAAAAGCAAACTTGATTTACAGAACTACCGGGAAAGAATATACCGTTCAAACGATGAGCAGACACAGCTCATTCAGGGGGAATTAGCATGGGAGGTTAAAAAAGAGGAGTTCAGTATTTTAAAACTTACACGTGGAAATGTTGGTTCAAGAAGTCATTTTGTTGTCCATTTGGCCAAACGTTCGGAGTTAGTTTCAAAACCTGGTTTTCCTTCTCCAAAAAACGGTATTTGCAGGTACACACTTCTTTTCAAACGTGGAAGTAATGTTATGCGAAATTCTTCAAAATCGAATTTGAACGATCTGGTAAAATGCTTACGTAAATTTCCCCAACAGATAATCCAAATTACTGGTCATTCCGACCCTCTAAAACCGGATTTCGGAGAGGGTTCAAAATTCAGCAATGTAACATTAGGTTTGAAGCGTGCAGAAAAGACCATGGCAACCCTGGTTAAGTTAGACTTCAATAAGGGGCGTTTTGTTGTCATCAGCAAAGGTGGAAAGGAGCCTGTTGCCAAAGGAAAGAAAGAGCAGAATGCAGGAAAAGACCGCAGGGTTGAGGTTCTCTCAAAACCAAACTTTGAATCTTTTTAATCATCTCAACAGTCACGAGTTTTATCATGTCACCACAAACGTATACAAGATTTCTCGCTTCACTCAAAATGATACGATTTCAGGACTTCTTATAACTGTATCATACTATGGTAGGAGAGAATATTTTGTGAAAAACGGTCATTAATTATTTAGGAGAATTTATGGGATTAGCTGACTTTGGCACCATCGCATTGATGGCGGCATTTGCGCTTTGTGTTTATGGAACTGTGGTTCCGCATTTGGGTGTACGAACTAATAATTGGAATTTGGTGCGCTCAGCGCAAAATGCCAGTATTCTCACATTTATTTTAGTAGCGCTAGCCTCTGCAATACTAATTCACGCATTGATTACCAGTGATTTCAGTATAATTTATGTCTGGGAGCATTCCAGTACTGACATGCCTTTGGTCTACAAATTTTCATCATTTTGGGGTGGTATGAATGGCTCATTACTTTTCTGGATTTTAGTACAAAGTTTTTTTGCCATGATAGTTGCGTACCGTTATCAGTACTCAAATCGTGAGATCATTCCTTATGTGATTGCCACATTCAACGCAATAATGGCTTTTTTGCTGCTGTTGCTCATTGGCTGGTCCAACCCTCTCGAGTTGCAAACAGTTATTCCAGCAGAAGGTCGCGGCTTAAATCCACTCCTGCAAAATCCAGCAATGGCGATTCACCCGCCATCTCTATATTTAGGCTTCATTGGTTTTAGCGTTCCTTTTGCCTTTGCAATGGGGGGACTGATCCGTGGAAAAATGGACAACGAATGGGTACTGACAACACGTCGCTGGACATTGATGGCCTGGTATTTTTTGTCGTCAGGACTAATTTTAGGCGGACAATGGGCATACGAAGAACTTGGCTGGGGAGGTTTTTGGGCCTGGGATCCAGTAGAAAATGCAGCGCTGATGCCCTGGCTGACCGGAACAGCCTTTTTGCATTCAGTCATGATTCAGGAAAAACGCAATATGCTTAAAATATGGAATGTTGTGCTCATAATTATGACTTATGGTTTGACCATTTTGGGTACGTTTCTTACTCGATCAGGTGTAATCAATTCAGTTCATTCATTTACACAATCTGAAGTAGGCCCTATATTCTTAATATATTTAGCTCTGATTATGATTATAGGTTTTGCTCTGTTATTCAAACGTATTCAAATGTTGGAATCTGAATACAAGATTGAATCGGTGCTTTGTAGAGAGAATGTTTTTTTGGCACAAAATGTTTTGCTGGTAGGAATAGCATTTACTGTTTTACTTGGTACAACATTTCCTTTACTTTCAGAAGCTGTACGTGGAGCAAAGCTTTCAATTCAAGCACCATTCTTTAATACAATTACGGCACCAATGGGTTATGCTTTATTATTGCTGATGGGAGTAGGCATGCTGATTTCCTGGCGAAAATCTAGTTGGGAAGGGTTGAAGGGGGACTTTCAAAATCCGGTAATTTTAGCTACGGCCGGCACAATATTTTTGTCGTGGCTGTTGTATGAAAAAAATTTACAGTGGGGGGTTTATATCACTTTTTGGGCTGCGATATTTGTAACTTCAATTTTTTTGTTTGAACTTGCCAAAACATCGTATATTAAAAGTCGACAAACTGGAACCAATTTCTTGATGGGTGTATTTTATGCCTTTTCCAGCAATCGGCGTCGTTACGGAGGATTCCTGATTCATTTTGGTGCAGTTCTGATGTTTTTGGGCTTTGCCGGAACCTTTTTTAGCCTGGAGCGTGATATCACACTTGAACCGGGAAGTTCCAGGCAAATAGGTGATTACCGTTTAGAGTTCCAGAATGTAAGTGAATTTCAGCTTGGCAACGCTAGACATCGTGCGGCTATTATCGAGGTATTTGACAATGAAGGAAATTTTCTGGAAGTAATGAAACCAGCAAAAAGTTTCTATCCAACTCAACCTCAACCACTTACTGAAGTTGCCATTTTACGCTCATTCATGGAAGACCTCTATCTCATTTTTTCGAGCGAAAACGGTGATGAAAAGGGATCTGTTACAATTCGTGTTTTCATCAATCCCTTGATAGGTTGGGCCTGGATGGCTTTACCTGTTTTCACATTAGGCGTGGGAATCAGCCTGACGTATAGACCAAAAAGCCTCTTGACGCGAGAGACCATTTTGAAGGAACGTTATATTGCTGCACAGGAAGTTGGATGAGTAATAAATTGACAGACTATGTAACAGGTAATTATTAATAACTGGAATCATTGATACTCTCTTTAGAAAGTATTAATTTCCTTTTAGAAACAAAAAAACTTTCATTTGTACCAGCAAACAATATATAAGTTAAGATTCACCCATCTAGTGGTAAGACTAAAATGAAATTTTAGTTGATCAATAACATTTTCCATAAAATTAAGAAGACTGGTTTGTATTTTTTCAAGATAAGTTCAGCAAATCTTATTTTTTGGTAGTCAAAACAAGTTTTTTTGTTAATTTTAAGTAACTAATATCATTAATATAATAAATTATTTTATTTTATTTTTTAAATAATAAAAAAAACACTTGACAAAAAATAAGAAATTGCGTAACAATCACCGTAAGATATTTATTATATTTTTCTTTGGTGTTTTGTATCTTAAAAAATAGCAAAATTTAGTGCTATTTACTCTTTATTTCTGAAAGGTTATTATATGAACAAATTGGCACAACCAGTCAGTTTGTTATTGTTTTTCTGTCTGGCCGGATGGGTACTGCCTGTCCATGCCTATAAAGAAGTAAATGTTTCCAACGGTGGAACAATTGAAGGCAAAGTTACCTTCACTGGACGTGTCAAAAAACGAACAATAATTCCTACCAAAGATAAATCAGTTTGTGGTGGTATGCGCAAAGTGCCTTTAATTATCGTAGGACCGGACAAAGGTGTTAAGGATAGTATTGTTTATTTAAGGAAAGTCAAAAAGGGTAAGGCCTGGCAAAAACAAGAGACTATACCGGTACTTGATCAGAAGGGATGCCGCTTCGCACCTAATGTTCAGGTCATTCGTAAAGGTAAGTTTGCAATTGTAAATTCTGATCCTGTTCTTCACAACACACATGGTTACTTGTGTAAAAAACTTGGCAAATCATGCAAGCGAACTGCCTTTAACATTGCGTTGCCTAAGCAGAATCAACGGGTAGAGAAAAATATGAAGCGTGCTGGCACGGTTAAAGTTGACTGTGATGCGCACGGTTGGATGCTTGGATGGATGCAGGTGGTTGATAATCCGTACTATGCCATAACCGGCACAGATGGGACGTTTACCATGACTGATGTCCCTCCCGGTAAGTATACCCTGGTGGCCTTCCAGGGTTACACAGGAGGGCTTGAGATACCCCTCACAGTTAAGGCTAATGAGCTGGTTAAAGTTAATGCTCAATTAAAAAAGTAACTTTCTCTTGAAAAGAGGAAATTCATTTCTCTTATGGATAGGGAATTCATTCGCAGAAGGAGAGTTTATGAGAAAAGTTCATCCTGATCAATTAGAGATGCACAAAACCTTCGGAAACGGAAAACTGAAACCGGACAAAAATATTAGTATTTCCCGGCGTACGTTTTTGCATAAGTCTATCGTTTCAGGAGGTGTAGTAGGTGCGGCCACATATGGTTGGTGGCCATTAATTAATACCATTGATATTGCCCACGCAGCAGGCAATGTAAACTTTGCTTGGGTATCGGACACTCATCTTTATCCAAAATCCCTGAATACGCGTTTTGTAGATAAAGCGGAGCGTGCCTTTAAAGAAATTGAAGCAATGAAACCGGACTTCATGATCTTTGGAGGAGACCTAGCTCAGAAAGGGGATCCGGTTGAGTTGAGACTTGGTGCACAATTACTGAAAGCAGTGACAGTGCCTAAATACTTTATACCAGGTGAACATGACTGGTATCTGGACATGGGGAAACTTTGGAATAGAGAATTTGGAGAATCTCCTTGGAGTAAAAACATTAATGGTATTCATTTTGTTGGCTTGAATACGGTTGGCCAGGCACCAGATTACTGGAGCGCAAAAAAAATGAGCCCAAAAGAGCGAATGGGACATATGGAAGCCCTTGATGGCTCTGTGGCCGGTCCATGGGCTGGACTGGGACTGAAGCAGCTTAAATGGCTGGATTCAGATCTAGGTACTGTGAAAAAGAACACACCGATCGTGCTCTTTACACATAATCCGTTGTATGAATACTATCCGCCCTGGAACTTCTGGGTTCGTGACTGGCGTGAGGTCCATGAGATTGTCAGGCCATACTCGAATGTGACCAATATTCATGGTCATTCCCACCAGGTGCTGTACAACGAAATAGGAAGTATGCGTTCCATAGGCATGTTGGCTACATCATGGCCATGGCCTTATCCACCTGAAGGTGTTCCGAAACTGACAAAACCTCATGTCCGTGTTGATCCTGGCGATCCGTTCGATGGTGTTGGATGGACCAAACATCGCTGGACGCAACAAAATCGCATGGAATACGATTATATGATGTGGGACAGGGATGTGTATGCTGATGCCACCTGGGACTCCGGTACAGGCGACAATCCTGGATTGTCACTTAGAGGCAGAGTAGTCGATAAGATGTGGCAGTATGCTAAGTAGTTGATAAGATTTGGCAGTATGAATAAACTCTAATCAACTCAGAATTTTATCGGCGGCATGGCTTGAAATTTCTTCCAGCCGTGACGTGAGTTCGTTAACCATAAAATAGGAGAAGGAGCATGTTAAATATAAAATCCAATAAAGTATGGACCATTGGTGTTGTTGCGCTGTTTGCTGGAGTGATTCTGTTTCTTGTAACAGGCACTGGATCAGCACACAAAAAGCGGCACTCTGCAGCGGACATGCAGGCTTTTGATGATGCCTACATGGAAGTGGTAAAAATGGGTGATGCTTTATTTCATGGTGGTGGGCCTCAAAAAGACTTGGGGATTACTCTGTCCAAGACAGGAATGGCCTGTGCAATGTGCCATCCATTTGCTTCGGATGTCCATCCCCAGCAGTTTCCTAAATTCCAGGAACAAATGAGTGAGGTTGCTGGTCTGCGGGAAATGATAAATTGGTGCATTGAGAAACCCAATGAAGGAGTTAAAATAGGGATTGACAGTGAAGCAATGATTGCCCTGGAGGCCTACATAAATTGGTCTCACAAGGGTACTATATTTGATCCCGGAACACATTAATTTAACTTTTTTAATTCAATGATTCACTGCGGTTCAATCCAACCATATGGTTGGATAAACCGCAGTGAATTTCTGAGTGGCATCAAAGCTCAATGCTTGCATATAATTTGCTCTTACATTTTTAAAAGGCCTGTTCTGGCTGTACATGGCTGGATGTGCCGCAGTGTTTAGACAAAAGTTGTCTTGAGACGCATGTCCGGTATAAAAATACCAAATCCAAAAGACATAAAGTAAAAAATGGCAGAAAACCTGCAGGAACGTCTTGATGCATTGGTTAATCGGCCTCTGGTTCGGTTATGGCTTTTGTGGGGATTATTCTGGCTGATGTTCGCTCCGACAATTGGAGTGACGATCTCTACCTTCTTCAACTATCCCGATTACTTGGGAACCAGTTTGGAACTGCAGTTCGGGCGGCTGCGTCCGATGCATGTCAACGGTGTTATCTTTGGGGCTTTTTCGACTCTGTTTATGGGACTCTGCTATTACATCGTACCCCGGCTGACCGGAGTACGGATTTGGCAGGAGAAACTGGGGTTTTGGCTGGCTTGGATCTGGAACATTGGACTCGCACTGGGCATGCTCTCCATGGCTCTCGGCTACAACCAGGGACTGGAGGCAGGTGAATTGCCGCTGTTTGCAGACACCATTTTCTTTGTCGCTATTACATTCGCTACTGTACAGTTTATTGTCACGATCGCCAAACGCACTGAGCCTCAGCTATATGTCAGTCTCTGGTATCTCGTGGCTGCGTTTGTCTGGACAGTACTTAACCTGATTCTTGGCAGTTTCATTCTGCCCTACAGCATTTGGGGCATAAACAGTGCTGCTTTTCACGGACTCTTCATCCACTACATCGTGGGTTTGTGGATCACTCCGGCAGGTTATGTCCTCATCTATTATTTTCTCCCGGCCAGCGTGAAAAACCCTATTTACAGTCATAAACTTTCTCTAGTTGGGTTCTGGTCACTGGCACTCTTCTATCCCTTTGTGGGTATCCATCATTATCTTTACAGTCCCATTGCCGATTGGGCGGAAACACTAGCAATAATTACTTCGATGCTGCTAATCATCCCTGTTTGGACGGTGTTGCAGAACTTCTTCGGTACAATGATCGGACGTTGGGATACATTTGGGAGAAATATACCAGCTAAGTTCCTGATCATGGGATCCCTGATGTACTTGGTGGGCTGTTTCCAGGGATCACTTGAGGCTTTACGTTCTATTCAAGAGCCTACACACTTTACGGACTTTGTTATCTCACACTCTCACCTGACGGTTTTCGGAACATTTGTAGTTTGGGCAATTGGTGGTACTGTGTACGTCTGGCCCAGAATTCATGGCCAGGAGCTATGGTCCTTCAAGTTAGCCAACTGGTCCTTCTGGCTCATCACTTTTGGTATCTCACTGATGGGACTTGTCCTGACCATGGCTGGTTTGATCCAGGGAACGATGTGGATGAGGGGCACTGAATGGCTTGATTCTTTAGTGGTGATGCGTCCCTATTGGATGATCCGGACGATATCCGGGATGAGCATGGATCTGGGAATAACCCTGCTAGTATACAACTTGATGAGAACCGCGTTGGCTGGTTACAAAAACCGTCAAACCAATGTTGTGTTGGCTGAGTTAAAGGTGGCCTCATGAACCTGAAAACTGTTTCACTGCTGGCAGGTATTTTCTTTGCGGGTCTTGCTCTATTCACCCAGGGCTTACTGCCCTTGCTCGAGCCGCAGTCACGCCAGATAAAGATCACCAAAGTGGTGCGTACGGATATTGGAGAACTGAAATGGATGGAGGGTGATGCCACTGATTATACTGAAACAGAACTGGTAGGCCGTCAGGTCTATATCCGAGAAGGATGTTGGTATTGCCATTCACAATATGTGCGCCCGGTGACAGGGGAAACACGTCGCTGGGGTCCGGTGACACAGGCCGGTGAGTACGCTTTTGACCTGCCTCACCTGTTTTCCACACGTCGCATAGGACCTGATCTCTCACGGGTGGGACTGAAATACAGTGACGAGTGGCACTTGGCCCATTTCTGGGATCCACGAATGTTGGTGCCGGATTCAATCATGCCTCGCTACGCCGAATTGTTTGAGGGGCCTTACCAGGTAAAGCTGATTGAAGACGACGAGGGCAATCGTACTCTGGATAAGACTGTCGATTCTGGCAAACTTTTCGATTTTTCCAGCGGTGAAAAAATCCTGCTTACTCCAAATAAGGAAGGATTGGTATATGTTGCAGAAAAAGGCAAGTATCCGGTTATACATACACCTAATGAAGAGTTCAAAGGTGATACTGTAAACGTGATTGCACAGAGTGATGAGCTAAAGAGCCTTGTTGCCTATGTACAAAAGCTCGGTCTTAACCGGGGCAAGTGGCGGGATCTCTTTGTACCGCAACGAATAGAAGCCTCGATGGTCAGCGTTCCACGTTCTGAAGAATGGATTGAATTCGGCAAAGAAATCTATGCCCGAAGATGCGAAGGCTGCCATGGAGTTGAAGGGGATGGAAACGGGCCGGCGGCAACTTTTATGACCAAGTCCCGACCTCGAAACTTCAATGTGGGGGTTTTCAAGTTCAGGCTGACACCGTCGGGTTCCCTACCACAGGATGGCGATCTCTGGCGGACAGTCACCAGGGGAATACGCGGTACGTCAATGCCCTCGTGGCACATGCTGCCGGACAAGGTACGAATTGCTGTGATCCAGTATATCAAGTACGAACTGGCGGTGGACCTGAGTGATCCGGATGAACCATACCGGTACTTTGTTGAGGAACCTGCTGAGGCACCCATTTACATTGGACAACCCCCTGAGGCATCTGAGGAGTTTGTAGCACATGGAAAAGAGGTTTGGCAGCAGGCTAAATGCTGGGAATGTCATGGTGATTCCGGTAAAGGGGATGGTGAAAAGGCTGCAGGACTGGAAAACGACCTTGGCTTCCCGATCCGTCCGGCAGATTTGACTTCAGGTCAGTTTAAGTCCGGACCGTCGGTCAAGGACATCTTCCGTACAGTAACAACCGGATTGAGTGGAACGCCGATGCCCTCCTTTGGAGATTCCTTTTCGGAGGAAGAGCGCTGGGCTTTATCTTATTTTGTCTTGTCTCTTTCGGCTTTCACAGATCCACTGACAGGCGAGCCGTTGGTGATTTCCCCAGAGGACAGGGCTGCACTCAACGACCCCAACCTTAAGGCTCCTTCGTCAAGGCTGGCTTACAAACTCCAATCTTCCAGTTTGGTTGGTCAGTATGCGGGAGAAGCTTGGGCTGGTCGAAAAGGAATTGAAATGTTAGAACCGGCAAAAAATTAAGGATTGCTAGAATACTTTTTTAACAGGAAAGGAACATCTATGTTTGAAGTTACGATGATACAATTCATGGTCGCCTTGTTCATGAGTCTGGGCGCTTTGTGCATTTTTATCTGGGCCGTGTTATCAGGACTCTTCACCGATATGGAAGATATTAAGCACCGAGCATACCGGGCGGAGGTGAACGATGAGTGAAGAAACAAACACTGCGGAAAAAACGAAAGCGGAAGAACAATCACCAAGTAAAGAAAGTATTCCCTATCACGAGCAGGTGGAAGAGTATGGAGGAGGACACATACAGGTTCGACATGGCCGGATCAACAACTGGTTGCTGGTGGTTTACTGTGTCCTGTTCGTCTGGGCACTGTATTATGGATATACGTATTGGGGTGGTCTGGGTCCAGGTTTGGACTACTGAACCAGCATACATAATCTGACAAATTTATGGAATAAAAACAGTTCCACAGAGAAAGGAAAACATGGCCGGAGAAAAACTGATGCTGGGTGTGGCAATTTTGAATCTCATTTTTTTATTTTCAGAACTTACATTTAACATAATAGGGGTACCCCTGCTTTAAAAGAGGAGAGTACATGACATCTTCAGAAGAATTGGCTTTTGCTATTTTCTTGATCATGACTGTTGCCTTCTTTGTCTGGGTGGCCTATCTGGTCGCGAAGAAATAGGGGGGCAGAGGGCCTGGAAACACTGAGCCCTAGGCAGACTCCATGGAGGAATTGACCTGCAGAAAGGTCAGCTCTATGATGACAAACTATTTGTTGATTTTTATTGCCGGAATCGCCGGCAGTTTCCACTGCATCGGAATGTGCGGGGGATTTGCCTGCGCCTTAGGCCCTGATCCAAAAGGAGGCATGAGGACACTCTACCGGCACCTGTTGTACAACACCGGTAGGGTGGCAACCTATGCGTTCATGGGGGGACTCGCAGGTGTGGCAGGGCAGGCTCTTTTAAGTTCAGGAGTGGCTGGAACAGATCCCGTGGGAGCAGGGTACGACCACATGGCCTTAGCGCAGTTTGGGCCTCTGCTACCTGAGTCGCTAAGCACAGGACAGCGCATCCTAGCGGTGTTCGCCGGTCTGCTGATGGTGGTCATGGCGCTGCAGTTGTTTGGATATTTCCAACGTCTGCACAGCTTCACTGTGGGCTTGGTCGGCACTACTTTTGTGGCCTCTCTACGCGGCCTTCTCAATTCATCCAGCCGCTCTGCTCCCTTGGCCTTTGGGGTCTTCAATGGTTTTCTTCCCTGTCCCCTGGTTTATGCCTTTGCCGCTCATGCCGCAGCCAGCGCCAGCAGTCTCTCAGGGATGATGACGATGGTGGCCTTTGGTCTGGGCACCTTTCCCGCCATGTTCATAATGGGAGGAGTGGGTCAATGGCTCCGTCCGCGCTGGCGACAACGCGGGGTTCAGATAGCCGGCATGTTCATTCTGCTACTGGGACTGATCACAATTGCCCGAGGAATATATCCTTTTACTGGACACGGAGGGATAACAGGATGATCAATAAAGAAGAAAAGTTTTGTAGTCACTGCCTGTTACCACTAGGTTCGCAACCTACTCTCCGCACAGTCAATGGTGAAGAACATGCATTTTGCTGCTATGGCTGCTGCCTTGCCTTTCAGGTGCGTCACGACAGTAATGAGGAGCCGGAAGCTGCATGGTTGCTGGTTCGTCTTGGGGTAGGATGTTTTCTCGCCATGAACATTATGCTGTTCAGCCTCCTGCTATATTCGGACACTTTTGAGTTTGCAGATGCTGAACTTCTTCCAAAGATTCATTGGCTGCTGGGAATTTTAGCGACTCCGGTCCTTCTGATTTTGGGGGGACCTTTTTTCCATGAGAGTTGGAAAGGACTTCTTCAAGGCCGTTTGACTTCTGCAGCACTGATTTCCCTTGGTGCCGGAACAGCCTATTGTTACTCCGTGCTGATGCTCTTTACTGGAGGTAATCATATCTATTTTGATACAGCAACCATGGTGTTGGTCATATTTACGTTTGGACGTTATCTGGAAGCGGCTGGCCGTGCCAAGGCTGTACGTAACCTTGCTCCGCTCTTGGAGGCAGAAGGGCAATGGGCAACTGTGATTTTAGAAGGGCAGGAGAGACATCGTTCCGTTCGCGAAGTTGAAGTCGGCATGACGGTGCGGGTACGTCCTGGGGAGCGGATTCCTGTGGACGGTATACTGCTGGAAGGCAGTTCCTCTGTCGATGAGAGCCTCCTCACAGGAGAAAGCCGTCCAGTGATAAAGACTGAGGGATCAGACATTTTGGCGGGAAGCATCAATCACGAAGGATCACTGTTAATCAGATGCAGTGCAGCAGGCTCTGCAACCCTGTGGGGGCGCCTCTGCCAGTCGGTCCGTGATACCCTGTCACAGCCAGGTTCCACACAGAGAATGTCAGATCAGGTAGCCACCGGTTTCGTACCGGTAGTGCTGGGTATCGCAATTATGACCGTTATTTATTGGCGGGGACAGGTTCCATTTGATCAGGCCCTGCTGAATGGTATGGCAGTTTTGGTGGTAGCCTGTCCATGTGCCCTGGGGTTGGCTGCGCCTCTGGCTACTGCATTAGGTTTTGATCAATTCATGAGGCGAGGTTGCCTTGTTCGAGGTGGGGAAGTTCAGGAAAATCTGGCCCGGATTAAGGGGATTGCCTTTGACAAAACAGGAACACTTACAGAGGGAGCCACACGCCTCGTACGCATTGAATTTGGAGATTCTTCGCATGATGAGGTGTTGCAGCGTGCTGCCGGACTAGAACAGCACTCGGAACATGCTTTGGCACATGGGATCATCTCGGCAGCCAGGGAACGCAATCTGCGGTTGACTAACCCAGAACGTGTTCAGGCTTTTCCAGGTAGTGGTATTTTGGGCTATGTTGAAGGAGATTTGGTAGCTGTTGGCCGAGGGGAATGGATACGTGAACAGGGTCTAAATTTACCTTCAACCTTTTCAGAACGTCTTCTTAATTATGAAAATTCAGGACAGACTGCGGTCTGTGTCGGATGGTCCGGAAAAGTTAATGGCCTATTGCTGCTCGATGATCTGCTGCTTCCAGAGGCTAGAGCGACAGTGCAGGCGTTGCGTTCTTTGAAATTGCAAACACTACTGCTAACCGGAGATCTTCCTGCAGTGGCACAACGAATTGCCGAGTCTGCAGGAATAGAAGAATGGCAAGCCGGCTTTTCCCCAGAGGAAAAAAGTAATTTCCTTGCCCAATGGAGTAAGCGTAATGGTTGTGTAGCCATGGTAGGTGACGGTCTTAACGATGGCCCGGTGTTGGCCAGTGCTGAGGTTGGGATCGCAGTGGGTACCGCAACTGATTTGGCCCGGGAAACCGCTGATCTTGTCTTGCCCAAAGGAGGGCTGGCCCTGTTGCCTTGGGTGATTACACTGGCTCGCGCTGTTCGCAGAACGATCCTGACGAATTTACTATGGGCCTTCGGCTACAATCTTGTGGCAATCACCTTGGCAGCCTTTGGTCTGCTTCAGCCAATCCTGGCCGCAGGATTAATGGCCGGTTCTAGCCTGCTGGTAGTATTAAATTCGCTGCGTCTGGAAAAATTTCAGGACTCTACGGTTGACTACTCAACCGTTCAGGACAGAAGTCCAATTCTACAAAGTTCAATGTGAAAAATACAGTTTGTTAATATATTCCTAATTTCAACACACATACTTTTGAAATAATGTGGTATTATTACCATTATCTAATGTTGTACAAGTTTTAACTTTAGAATTGATGCAAAAATGAATGATAAACAGGCAAGCTACAGGTTGACACGCCGCAGTGCGCTATGGTCTGCGGTAGCACTGATTTTTGCGGTAACTGGCCTCTTACGCTTTCAGGCCTGGGCATCCCCGGAAGTCGAGAAGGCACTAGAGGGCTTGATTGGCAGCAAAAGACCGGAAGTTTCGCCACTTCTCAAGCTTCACCTGCCTGAGTATGCCTTCGATGGCAGCCGTGTCCCCTTTTCCGTAGAGGTAGAATCTCCGATGACAGAATCTGACTATGTCAGGCAGGTACATGTTCTGTCAGAACGGAATCCTTT
>Ga0208570_1000323_pt1 | contig 19039 bp, 15 predicted proteins | sample DeeseametaMP1202_FD_184192 | JGI IMG/M metagenome (GOLD analysis project Ga0208570, IMG submission 184192) | Marine microbial communities from the Deep Indian Ocean - MP1202 (SPAdes) | ecosystem: Environmental > Aquatic > Marine > Oceanic | place: South Indian Ocean | collected 2011-03-08
GGGCACGTCAATGCAGTGACGGATCTTCGCCGCTGTCATCCTGCTGCAGCGACCAATCCGGCGAGCCGGCAATGTAGCGCTCACCACTGGCCCACTCGCCTAAATCAATCAGCTTGCAGCGCTCTGAGCAAAAAGGACGAAATGGATTTTTCTCGCTCCATTCCAGCATTTTTTCACAAGTAGGGCATTTTACTTCCATAATCGGACTTCTATAGTTGCTTGTGGCGCGCATTGGCCATATCAAGATAGGTTGTGTGAAGGCGGTCGATTGCCTCATGGAGACTGGCGAGATCCTTGTCATTCACAATGATGTCGTCGGCTTTTTCGCAGCGTTGCTGACGCTGCATCTGAGCGGCAATGATCGCTTTAACGCCCGCTTTAGTTGTTGTATCCCGGCGAATGGTACGGTTGATCTGAATATCTTGCGGAACGTCTATTACCAGAATGCGATCGACCATCTGATGTTGGTTGCCCTCCAATAGAAGGGGGGATACCAGAATCGTGTAGGGTGAGGTGCTGCTTTGGATTTGAGAAAGGATTTCCTGCGCGATCAGCGGGTGGGTCAGGCGCTCAAGCCATTTGCGCTCGTCGGGATCCGCGAACACAATCTCGCGTAACGCGCGGCGATCCAATTGACCATCAGGGGCGATCACATCGGAGCCGAAGTGTTCTTCAATTGCTTTCAATGCGGGGCGACCGGATTCAACCACCACCCGTGATGCCAGATCTGCATCCACCACGGTGATTCCCAAACTTTGAAAGCGATCCGTTGCGGCGGTTTTTCCGCTGCCGATGCCGCCGGTGACACCTACAACAAACTTTTTCATTTCCACTCAGTCATTAATAATGCAAAGTGGTTATTGTTGCCGTTAAGGCGCAGATAGTAAATAGCAACGGATTACATCATGGCCCGTTGATAGGTGTTAGTCAGCTCCGGGCCCCAGATAAACGCAATCCAACCGGCTGCTGCCAGGTAAGGCCCGAACGGGATCGGAATGTTTTTATCGCGGCCTTGAGCAATGATCAGGGTAATGCCGCAAGCCGCTCCGACAAATGAGGACAGCACCACGATTAAAAGCAGATCCTGCCATCCCATCCAGGCACCCAATGCCGCCAGCAGCTTGAAGTCCCCATAGCCCATACCTTCTTTTTTCGTCAGCAATTTGAATAGCCAATAAAGGCTCCACAGACTGAGGTAGCCAAACACAGCCCCGAGAATCGAACTTTCCAGGGTGGTGAACATGCCAAAGAAATTCAACAGAATACCCAACCACATCAGTGGCAACGTAATTTGATCCGGAAGTAGTTTGTGGTCGAAGTCGATCATAGTCAGGCAAATCAGGCACCACGTAAAAACCAGCGCAGCGGCTGCCTCCCAGGTAAAACCAAAGTGAAGAGCGATAAACCCTGAGGCCACACCAGTGAGCAATTCAATAATCGGGTAACGGGGCGAAATCCGGGTTTTACATTGGCTGCACTTACCCTTCAACGCCAGATAGCTAAACAGCGGGATATTCTCGTACCATCGGATCAGATGGCCGCACTGGGGGCAGGTAGAATCCGGCTTGGCGATGTTAAACGGAGGTTTGGGTAGTTTCTCCGGGTGTTGCTGAATGTCTTGCGGTACTTTGCCGAACATTTCTTCGATAAAATCCCGGCAGTTATCCAGCCATTCCAGCTGCATAATAATAGGCAATCGGTAAATTATGACATTGAAAAAACTGCCGAAAATCAGCCCGAATAAAAAAATAACCCCGGCGAAATAGTCGGGGTTACTGGATAGATATGAAAATACAGGATTTTGCATTGGAGCGAATTTGTTCCTTATACAACAGAGCCCAGCTGGAAGATGGGGAGGTACATGGCGATGATCAGGCCACCAACTAGTACGCCGAGCACGGCCATGATAATGGGCTCCAGTAAGCTTGTGAGCCCGTCTACAGCATTGTCCACTTCATCTTCGTAATACGTTGCCACTTTATCCAGCATGGTGTCGAGGGCGCCGGATTCTTCACCAATAGCCGTCATTTGAACGGCCATTGCAGGGAATACGCCTGTGGCTCTCATGGAGAAGTTTAGTTGTGTGCCGCTTGAGACTTCTTCGCGTATTTTATTAACGGCATTCCGGTAGACAACGTTACCGGTTGCGCCTGCGACGGATTCGAGTGCATCCACCAGCGGAACCCCGGCGGCGAAGGTGGTGGCGAGCGTGCGGCCGAAGCGGGCGATAGTGGCTTTAAAAAGAATATCGCCTACGACGGGGGCTTTGAGGGCCAGGCGATCTAGGAAGTCTACGAATGCCGGTGAGCGCTTTTTTGCTTCTGCGAAAGTGAAGCCTATCGCAATCATTATGACAATTAAAATTATCCACCATTCCTGCAACCATTCCGAAATATTGATGACCATTTGTGTGAATGCAGGAAGTTCTGCGCCGAATCCGGCGAATAGCTCTTGGAATACAGGTACGACTTTTAGTAGAAGAATAGCGGTAACTATACAAGCGACAATCACGACAGCGATTGGATATTTAATAGCTTTTTTGATTTTGGCTTTCAGTGCCTCGGTTTTTTCTTTATATATCGCAATCCGGTCGAGCATCGTTTCCAGTGCACCGGATTGTTCGCCGGAATCCACCAAGCTTACAAAAAGATCATCGAAATAAGCCGGATGGGCCGCCAGAGAATTGGCGAGATTGTTACCCCCCTCAATGTCGCCTTTTATTTTAAGCAGAAGATCGCGCATTGATGGGTTGTCATGTCCATCGGCTACAATCTCAAAGGACTGCACCAGCGGTACACCCGCTTTCATCATAGTCGCCAATTGCCGAGTAAATACTGCGACATCCATTGGCGTAATCTTCTTTTTCTTCGGTCCAAATAAAGAGGCTGGTTTCTTTCTTACTTTCTTGGCGACAATACCCTGTTTGCGAAGTTCGGCTTTTATCAGGGTCATATTGGTGCCTGATAACTCGCCTTTCACCTTATTGCCTTTTTTGTCTGTTCCATCCCATAGAAACACCTGAACTTTCGGCGGGGCTGCCTTTTTTGCTGTCTTTGGTTGTGCTTGGGTTGCCGTAGCCATACTTAATGTCCCGTTGTTACTCGGTTAACTTCTTCAAGGCTGGTAAGACCATCTTTGACTTTCTTTAAACCGCTTAGACGGAGGTCGTTGAAACCTGCTTCGCGAGCAGCGTCTGCAATCTCAATTGCATTACCATCTTCCATTATAATCCTTGAAATAGAATCCGTGATCTTAACCACCTCATAAATACCCACCCGTCCTTTGTACCCGCTCACACATTTGTCACAACCTTTCGGCCCATATATCGTAAAGGCTCCGACTTCTTCTTCGTTAAATCCTTCTGCTATAAGGGTCTCTTTAGGCAGATCTACCGGTATTTTGCAGTGCTTGCATAAACGCCGGGCAAGTCTCTGAGCAATAATCAATGAGACGGAGGTTGCAATATTAAAAGCCGGAACACCCATATTACGCAGGCGTGTGAGGGTTTCCGGAGCACTGTTAGTATGAAGTGTGGACAGCACAAGGTGACCCGTTTGAGCTGCTTTGATTGCAATCTCTGCAGTTTCAAGATCCCTGATTTCTCCCACCATGACAATGTCCGGGTCTTGCCGTAGGAAGGCCCGTAACGCTGCGCCGAAATTCAAGCCGACTTTCGTGTTTACATTCACCTGGTTGATACCTTCCAGGTTGATTTCAGCGGGATCTTCTGCTGTGGATATATTGCGTTCCGGGGTGTTCAGAATATTAAGACCGGTATAAAGGGAAACGGTTTTGCCTGAACCTGTAGGGCCGGTTACCAGAATCATACCCTGGGGTTGTTCAAGAGCGCTCATAAATAGCTGTTTTTGTTCGTCTTCATAGCCCAGTGCATCAATGCCAAGTTTAGCACTATCAGGATCGAGGATCCGCAACACTATTTTCTCGCCAAACAGGGTGGGGAGTGTATTGACCCGAAAATCAATGGCGCGGGTTTTGGAAATTTTAAGTTTAATACGTCCATCTTGCGGGATTCTTCGTTCAGATATATCCAGCTGTGACATCACTTTTAGCCTGGCAGCCAGTTTAGTAGCGAAATTGATGGGCGGTCGGGCCACTTCCTGCAATATACCGTCGGCCCGCAATCTGATACGGTAGGCTTTCTCATAGGGTTCAAAGTGAATATCAGATGCTCCAAGCTTTATCGCGTCCAGCAAAATCTTATTAACAAAACGTACGATGGGGGCGTCATCTACCGCATCGGCAGCCACGTCCTTGGCTTCATCATCAGTACCTGCTTCAATATCAAGATCATCCAGATCAGAGTCACCCAGGTCGCTGAACCCGGTATCCTGACTATCCAGATATTTATCTATTGCAGAGTCGAGCTTGTCTTCATCGACGATAATGGCTTCGGTGTTGAGTCCGGTATTAAACTTTATTTCGTCGAGTGCCTGCAGATTGGTGGGATCTGCAACAGCCACATACAAACGAGTTCCGCGCTTGAATATGGGGAGCGCACGATGCTTACGTACTAGTTTTTCGTTCACCAGCTCTTTAGGCAGTACATCGGTCGATAGAGCTTCCAGCTCAAGTATCGGAGTGCCGAATTCTTCGGCTGCTGCTGAAGCAATAACGCGGGCCGGCAGAATATTATTCTGGACCAGGTAGGTTACCAGCGGGATTTTTTGTTTATAGGCTGTTTCCGAAGCGCTTCGGATGGTGTCTTCTGGGGCCAGCCCCTCGTTCAGAAGCTTTCTGGCCAGGCCACTCAAATTGAATACTGTGTTCATTGGACTATTGCCACAAATCAAACTCAAAATTGGTTGAAAGAAAAGAAGTCGACAGACAGCGCAGTATATTGATTCTTTTTTAATAGTAGATCAAACGCACGATTCGGAAAGGATTTAGTTTTTTCAACGGTGTGACAAATTTTGTCATGATGTGCCGTTTTCAGAAGGCAACAAAAATTAGCTGGTTGTTTTGTGATCTGCAAGTGATTGATTCTATTGGTGCGGTTGAAACCCTTGATAATGGCACACCCTGTGCTTAGCTTTAGACAGTTGGTTGGCTCGGTGCCGATGTCAATTGAATCAAACATACCACTGTCGTATTTCGGGAGAAATGCAATGAAAAAGCAAGTACAACAAGGTTTTACATTAATTGAATTAATGATCGTAGTTGCGATCATCGGTATTCTGGCTGCTGTCGCGATTCCTGCTTACCAGGATTACACCATTCGCGCAAAAATGTCTGAAGTTATCGGCTTCGGTGCTGCTGCTAAGAGCGCTGTTTCAGAGTGTGTATTATCTGCTGCAGATGAAACCGAGTGTAATACTAACGCCCAGGTTGGAATGGATGCTGCCGCTAGTATCACTTCTACATTTGTCGAAAGCGTCGCTGTGGGTGGCGGGGCCGCTGCAGGTGACGACCTTACTATTACATTGGCAGTACAGGGGTCTGGCAACGCAGCTTTGGACGCCGGTAGCATTGTTCTTACTGGTACCAAATCTGCTAATGGCGTGACTTGGGTGTGTGCTCCAGACGACGCAGCCCTGAACAAGTTCTTCCCACAAAGCTGCCGTTTATAATCAAACGTTAATAGCTTAGTTTGGCACCCCGGGAAGTTCCCGGGGCGCTTTCATTCGTTTTAATAGGCTATCAGCCTTAAGGTGAGGAGGAATGCATAACTCGCATCGATAAATCCACCGCCCTACAATGTTTCGTCAATCCGCCGATAGAAATATAATCTACGCCAGTCTTAGCAATAGAAATCAACGTACCCTCAGACACTCCACCAGAAGCCTCTAACTTCGCTTTCCTCCCCGCAATTTCCACCGCCTTCACCATATCAGCAACACTAAACTCATCCAACATAATCACATCAGCCCCGGCCGCCAATGCCTGCTCCAGTTCCCCAAACGTCTCCACCTCAACCTCCACCGGTTTCCCCGGCGCTTGCCGCTTCGCCGTACTCACCGCTTCCGCAATCCCGCCACAAGCCGCAATATGATTCTCCTTAATCAGAAACGCATCATATAGCCCGACCCGATGGTTAAAGCAGCCGCCACAGGTCACCGCATACTTTTGAGCAGTTCTCAAACCAGGCAGAGTCTTGCGCGTATCTAATAGCTTAACCCCCGTACCGGCCACCTTATCGGCATACTGTCTGCAAACCGTTGCCGTGGCCGACAACGTTTGCAGAAAATTCAATGCACACCGTTCACCCGTTAACAGGCTTCTCGCTTTGCCTTCCAGTGTAAACAGCACCTGATCCGGCTCAACTGTATCGCCATCTTTCACCTGCCAGTCCACTTTTACGTCCGCATCGATCTGCCGGAATACTTCATTCACCCAGTCCACTCCGCACACCACAGCCTGTTCCCGGGTGATGATCCGGGCTTTGGCGGTGTTGTTTGCTGGGATCAGGTTGGCAGTAATGTCGCCGTCCCGCACGTCTTCTTCAAGGGCGAATGCGACGGTGCGGGGTATGTCTTCTAATCGGTAATCTTGAGTCATGGTTTGTTTTCGAAATAGCTTTTAGTGAGTTTGAAAATAATGGGGCTTAGCGCCAACAATGCGATCAGGTTGGGAATGGCCATCAGGGCATTCAGGCAATCTGCCAACAACCAGACAAAGTCCAGGCTCATCAGGCACCCGACAGGTATTGCTACTATCCATACAATTCGGAAGGGCATGATCGCCTTGGTGCCAAACAGGAATTCGGTGCAGCGCTCGCTATAATAACTCCAGCCCAGGATGGTGGTGAAGGCAAATAATGCCAAGCCGATCGCCACCACGTGCTCACCCCAGCCGTTGCTGAGTGAATTGAAGGCGAGGGTGGTGAGTTCCGCACCCTTGGCCCCGTGTGACCAGGCACCGCTCAGAACGATGACCAGGCCAGTGATGGAGCAGACGACGATGGTATCGATAAAGGTGCCGAGCATGGCAATCAGACCCTGCTTGACCGGGTCGTTGGTCTGGGCGGCGGCGTGAGCAATGGGGGCACTACCCAGGCCTGCCTCGTTCGAGAACACACCGCGAGCGACTCCGAAACGAATGGCCGCCATGATGGTGGCACCGGCAAAGCCGCCAACAGCAGCATGTCCGTTAAAGGCGCTGTCGACAATCAGACCAACGGCTGCCGGAATATCGCCGGCGTTCATTAGCAAAAATACCAGTCCGGTTATGACGTAAAGAAATGCCATAGCAGGCACTAATTTACCTGCTACCTGCCCGAGGCGTTTGATACCACCGATTAACACTAACCCGGCGATAATGGCCAGGATAACGCCGGTGATCATGGGATCAATGGAGTAGGTTCCTTCCAGGGCGTCTGCGACCGAGTGCGATTGTACGGTATTGCCGATGCCGAATCCGGCAAACATACCGAATATGGCGAATAAAGTGCCGAGCCAGGCCCAGTTCGCTCCCAGGCCATTTTTGATGTAGTACATGGGGCCACCGACGTGGAGCCCGCGTTCGTCGGTTTCCCTGAATTTGACTGCCAGTAAGGCCTCCCCGTATTTTGTGGCCATACCCACCAGTGCGATACACCACATCCAGAACAGGGCTCCGGGTCCACCCGATGCAATTGCCGTTGCAACTCCGACAATATTGCCGGTGCCAACGGTGGCAGACATCGCGGTCATCAAGGCGTTGAAGGGGGATATGTCACCGCTTTCAGTGGATTTGCGTCCTTTAAACAGGAGTGAGAATGCGTAGGGGATTTTGCGGAGATTGATTACTCTGAGCCCAAGCGTGAGGTAAAGGCCGGTAGCGGAAAGGGCAAGTAACATCGGTATGCCCCACAGAATATTCCCATTAAGCCAGTTGAGCATTGTGGTGATCTGTTCCATAACCCCATCCCCATGCCTAAAGCAGTTAATTGTCTGACGATTCTACGTCAAAGTTTCAATTTATACGAATATCAAAGAGTTACTGACCAGCCGGCATTTGAGTCAATAATCCGTCGAAAACTGGATAAAAAACAGACAGAATTCTTTGTGATCTGCCTCTCAATACGTCCACTTCGCTTCTATAGTTACTGATATCACTCCTATACTCCCTACAGACCTGTTGTGATTGGGTCAATTTTGACAAAGTTTGTCACCCAGCTGAACTAAAACCAAAGTACATAGTTTGAGTGTTTGTAAGGTAGAAATTGGTTGAAAAACCGTGAACAGGTAAGGGAGGGGAAGTTCGCGAGCTTGGGATACTGAGCTAAATTAATGTTTAAGAGCTTTAGGCACGTTAAACGAGATGATGAATCATGACCCAGAAACCCGATCTAAGATGTGTAGGCGGAAACGGTATGCCGGGATCTAACCAGGGTTCGACAGGAACCAATCAGGATAACGAACTTTCTATGAAGGCAGGTACATTGCCGGCGGTCCTTATGAAAGCGCGTCGTGCTGCGTTGGAAGAATTGCTGCAGTCTCTTACGGACGTGTTTGACAAAGCGGATGACACTTTTTTTGAGTATGCAGAAAAGGCGGCCAGCGACCAGGATAAAGACGACTATCTTGAAACTATGCGTCAAATACGCCTAAACCGTAAGGAAGTCGAGCGTAAGTTTTTTCAGCAAATTAACGGGGTGTTTAAAGAGTTAACCCAACAGCAGGCCATTGAAGAAAAACCCGTTGGCCTGGAATCCATATCCTCCCTGGACTCGCTCTCGTTAGTCGAAAACGACGACCTGGAAATGGATGTGGCTTTGGAAGGTATGATTTCCAAAGCGAAAACCAAATTCGGGGACCGGATTTATCAACTGAGCGCACGCCTCGATGCGATGCTGTTTCACGTTACGGTCAATGATAAGAATAATCCATTTCACCCCACCCATATTTGTAATGCCTTCCGGCACGCTGCGGACGAGATCGATTGCGATATTAAAAATCGCCTGGTCATCTTCAAGCTATTCGATAAATATGTGATCTCCCGTTACGACCTGGTATTGGATGCGGCCAATTCAATATTGGCGGAAGCCGGAATTCTACCTGATTTGAAAGGTAGCCCCGCAACGTCGCGCCGCTCCGAGAGACGCAGTGCCAGCGCGCTGTCGGATACTCAGCAAGGCACGACCGAAACAACCAAAGAAGTAGCCAGACAGGCCGCCAGCGAGTTGTTTGGTCAGCTTCAAACGTTGCTGGCTTCTGCCCGCAGCGTACCAATGGTGACGGATGTGGTGGTGGGCACCATCGGCTCGGAGGCGCACAACGCCCGTGAGGTTTCCAATGACGAATTATTCGATCTGTTAACACGCATTCAGCAGTCACAGCCGGGAGACCAGGAATTGTTATCCGGCTACGTTCAGCCGGTTCGTTTTAATGTGCGGGAAGCGGTCGCCAATGTGTTGCAAACGCGGGAGTCTAAAGCTGGTCCGGAAAGAGTCGGTCAGGCGGATTCCGACGTCATTAATCTGGTCGCCATGTTGTTCGATTTTATTTTGGATGATGAGAACTTACCGATTCCAGTGAAAGCAATTATCGGACGGCTACAAATCCCTTATCTAAAACTGGCCGTTCAGGATTACAGCTTTTTTAATCGTGGGGCGCACCCGGCACGTAAGCTTCTCAACGAATTAGCCCGGGCCGGCATCGGTTTGAGCGACGACGTGGATCAATTACAAAAAGATCTGGTGTTTAAGAAAATTCAGCAGACTTCGCAGCGTATATTGAATGAATTCCAGAAAGAACCTGAGTTGTTTGAAGCGTTGTTGCAGGATTTTTCTCAGTTTATGCAAACAGAAGCCCGCCGAGCTCAAATGATTGAGCAAAGAACCAAAGCGGCGGAAGAGGGTAAAGCAAAGACCGAGTTAGCGGAAAAAATTGCCATGGAAACGGTGCGCAAACGATTGGATGGCCGCACTGTTCCGGAAGTCGTGGTGCGCCTTCTAACAGACGGTTGGATGGGTGTATTGAAACTGGTATTCCTGAAATACGGCCCGGAAAGCAATAACTGGATGGGTGCGGTCAAGACCATCGATCACCTGCTGTTTAGCGTGACACCTCCGCGCGATGAAATAGCCCGGAAAAAGCTCTTTAATGTGGTACCGGTGTTGCTAAAAAACCTGCGTCAGGGCTTGAATTCTGTTTCGTTCAATCCATTTGAAATGGGAGAGATGCTAACAGAGTTGGAGCAGGTCCAGATGCAGATCTTGCGTGGCGAAACGCCGGGACATCTGGACGACCGGCGGGTTGATCCGGCAAAAGATCTGGTGGCCGCGGTGACGGAAGATATGGAACGGATGGGGGCGTCTCCGGTGATTCCTGCCCGATCCAAGATTACGCAGCTGGATTCTGCCAAGGCAGCGAAGAAAGCAGCGGTGCAGTTGCCTGCGTTGGCCGATGATGATCCTTACCTGCTATCCGCTGGCCGTATCAATGTTGGCACCTGGCTGGAATTTCGCAACGACACGGGTGTTAAAACTCGCTGTAAGCTTGCGGCCCACATTAAATCTGCAGATAAGATGATTTTTGTGAATCGCACCGGAGTGAAAATTGACGAGAAATCGACGTTGGGTTTGGCTCACGCATTGAAAAATGCAGAAGTTGTGGTGTTGGAGGATTCTCAGTTGTTCGATCGCGCACTGCAGAACGTGATAGGCAATCTACGCAAAGTAAAGCAAGCAAATTTATAAGCGCCCCCTATAGCATTGCCCTGGGAGCATGACAGGTCATAAACGGCCATCAACCGAACAGTTCGGTTGATGGCTTTTTTTTGTCTTCAATTTTCTGTAGCTTTGTCCCTGATTTCCGGATTAAATAAATGCAGATAGCGCAATGAGCAAATATGTATTGTGAACGTTGAAAAGCACTTACTTACCTGCGCACGCCAGGTAAGCTCTCCGAACTGTAATGAGCGACCGGTCCCGATCGATCCCGAGCTGATTGTGATCCATTGCATCAGCTTGCCCCCGGGTGAATTTGGCGGACCCTATATTGAGCAATTGTTTCAGAATCGACTATGCGCTGATGAGCACCCTTATTTCCGGGAGATTCATCAGTTGCAGGTATCTTCTCACCTGCTCATTCGCCGCGATGGAGAGGTCCTTCAGTTTGTTCCATTCAATCTAAGGGCATGGCATGCGGGACAATCCTGCTATGGTGATCGAGAAAACTGTAATGACTATTCCATCGGAATTGAATTAGAGGGAACGGAAGATTCTGCCTTCGAGCCAATTCAATACGAGCGATTAAAACAAGTGATTGAATGTCTGCAAAACGCCTATGGGGTTACCGTCCCAGGCAATAACCCATCAAAACAGAAGTTGCCAGTAGTCGGTCATTCCGATATAGCGCCCGGCCGCAAGACCGATCCCGGCCCTTGCTTCGATTGGTCCCAACTGAGTTAACCCGCCCGACTGTCATGATTTGTAAAGAGTTTTATCGGGCAAGTCTGCAATAATCTGTTACGCTAATTAAAAACACCGGAGGAGGGATAGATGACACTGTTGGCATTGCTTGTGGCGTTGTGGGCCGTAAAAGAGTCTTACGTGCCGGACTATTTCGCCAACTGCCAATGGGGAGTGTCCTATCTTAGGGCTGTACAACGCTTACCTTTTCTTGGTGCGCTCCATCCGGCACTCGGTTACGGGTTTTATATTATTCCCCCGGTGCTGCTGGCTTGGTTTCTCGGGCACGACCAGGCGCGCTGGTTTGTCTCCTTTATAGAAGCTTTGCTGGCGGTTATTTTGTTCTGCGCGTGCCTGGACTACCGGAAAATTGAAGCCAGTTTAACGCCGTTTTTAAAACGCTGGCGTAACCGTGAATGGCAAGCGTCATATGAACATGGCTCGCAATATTTTGATTACGGACGTATGGTGAGTCCTAATGAGCTAATAAACCAGACAATCACTCAGTATTGGGTGCGAATTAACCAGGCTTTATTTGCCCCTTTGTTCTGGTTCGCTTTTTTTGGTTTGGCCGGGTTGGTGCTGTACGTGTTTACCAGTTTGTTGACAAGAACCGTTACCGGGGAGGATCAGAAAGATCCTCCGGCCTGGAAAAAGATCGGCAGCGAGTTTTTGTATTCCCTGGATGGTGTGCCCGCCCGGGCGATTGCGCTGACCATTGCGGTACTGTGTTTCAAAGGTAACGCCGTGGCGGTCGCGTTTCGTCGTTTTCGCGCTACTGACCGAGAGGCAGAAGTGGTGTTGAAACTGGCGGTGAAAATGGGGCTGGAGTTTCAGGATTTGCCTCTGGAAGATGAAGCCTTGGCGTCGGAGGGGGCGCGGCGGATTCACGCTGTGCAGGATTTGCGCAGCAACGTATTTATATTTTGGTTGGTCGTTATTGCTGTGATCACCATTGTTGCCTGAGTCAGTTGTGGCCTAACCGGCTAATGACGGCTCAGACATCCATAAGCGTCATCCCGATCTTATACTATTGAGGAAGACGTAAGGGCAACTCGCCCATAAACTAACCGTGGACCAAAAGTCCAACAGGACCAGGAGTTTTGTATCGATGGCTCGTGAACGTTTTTATGGTGACAGTGATCCTGTCGAAACTCAGGAATGGTTAGACGCGCTGGCGTCCGTGCTCGAACATGAAGGGCCGGAGCGTGCTAAATACCTTCTTGATAAAATGGGTGAAACTGCCCGGCATGCTGGCGTACAAGTAACTGAATTGACGACGCCGTATGTCAACACCATCAACCCGGAAAAAGAAGCACTGATGCCCGGTGATCCGTTCATCGAGCGGCGCATCCGCTCTTTGATTCGCTGGAACGCGTTAGCGATGGTGCAGCGTGCCAACTTATCGGATGACGATCTGGGGGGGCATATCTCCAGCTTCGCGTCTTCGGCTACGTTGTACGATGTGGGTTTCAACCATTTCTTTCGGGCTCCGACTGAGACCTCCGGCGGAGATCTGATTTTTTATCAAGGCCATTCTTCTCCCGGTATCTATGCGCGGGCTTATCTGGAAGACCGGATCACCGAGAAGCAAATGGAGAACTTCCGTCGCGAAGTGAAAAAAGAGGGTTTGTCTTCCTATCCGCATCCTTGGCTTATGCCGAACTTTTGGCAGTTTCCTACCGTGTCGATGGGGCTAGGTCCGATACAGGCCATTTATCAAGCCCGCTTTATGAAGTTTCTTCAGAATCGCGAGCTGATTAAGCAAGACGATCGTAAAGTGTGGGCCTATTTGGGCGACGGCGAGACCGATGAGCCGGAATCCTTAGGCTGCATCTCCCTGGCCGGGCGGGAAAAGCTGGATAATCTGGTGTTTGTTATCAACTGCAACCTGCAACGGCTCGACGGTCCGGTTCGCGGTAACGGAAAAATCATTCAGGAATTGGAGGGTGTTTTCCGCGGAGCCGGCTGGAACGTTATCAAAGTCATTTGGGGGCGGCGTTGGGACCCGCTGTTGGCGCGGGATAAGGAAGGTGTGTTGCGTAAGCGCATGGAAGAAACTGTGGACGGTGAATACCAGAGTTTTAAAAACCACGGAGGCGCCTTTACCCGAGAACACTTTTTCAATAAGTACCCTGAATTAGGTCAGATGGTTGAGCATATGACCGATGAGGAAATTTTTCAGCTTAACCGGGGTGGCCATGACCCGTTCAAGCTCTACGCTGCCTATCATGCTGCTGTGAATCACAAAGGTCAGCCAACCGTGATCCTGGCAAAAACAGTGAAGGGGTATGGCACCGGTTCCGGCGAAGCAGCCAACAAAACCCATTCCATGAAAACCCTCAACATGGAAAGCCTAAAAGCGTTCCGCGACCGTTTTGACATGCCCTTCAATGATGAAGAGTTGAAGAAAATCCCGTTTTATCGTCCCAGTGAAGACAGCAATGAGATGCGTTATATGCGGGAGCGGCGTAATTCCTTGGGAGGGTATCTACCGGTACGGCGCACGGAGTGTGAAACCTTGGAAGTGCCGGAGTTGGGCGTGTTTGGTCCTTTGCTGGAAGGCACCAAAGACCGTGAAATGTCGACTACCATGGCGTTTGTGCGAATGCTGAATTCGTTGGTGAAGCAAAAGTCGATAGGTGAACGGGTGGTGCCGATCGTACCGGATGAAGCGCGTACCTTCGGAATGGAAGGCATGTTCAGGCAATTGGGTATCTACTCTTCCGTGGGGCAGCTCTATAACCCCACGGACAGCGAACAGGTTATGTATTACCGGGAGGATATCAAAGGCCGGATACTGGAGGAGGGTATCAACGAAGCGGGCGCAATGTCGGCATGGATTGCAGCGGCTACTTCATATTCCGTTAATAACTTCCCGATGATCCCTTTTTATATTTTCTATTCGATGTTTGGTTTTCAACGGATCGGAGATCTTGCATGGGCGGCGGGTGATTCTCAGGCGCGAGGTTTTTTGATCGGTGCTACCGCCGGTAGAACCACTTTGAACGGGGAGGGGTTGCAGCATCAGGATGGCCATAGTCATGTGCTGGCCTCCACCATTCCCAACTGTGTTGCTTACGACGTTGCCTATGCGTACGAGCTAGCGGTGGTATTGCATGACGGTTTACGGCGTATGTACAAAGAGAAAGAAAATGTTTTCTATTACATTACCGTAGAGAACGAAAACTACGTGCATCCTGCTATGCCGAAAGGCGCGGAAGAGGGCATTCTGAAGGGTATGTACCTGTTGCGGGAAGGCGACGAGCACAACAAGTTGAAGGTCCAATTGCTGGGTAGTGGTTCCATTCTCAGGGAAGTGGAAGCCGCCGCAGAAATACTGCACGATGTGTACGGTGTTGCGTCGGACATCTGGAGTGTCACCAGCTTTAACGAGCTGCGTAGCGACGGGTTGCAAAAACAACGTTGGAACATGTTAAATCCGGAAGAAGAACCGAAGCTCCCCTACGTCACGAAGTTGCTGCGGGGCCGGAAACATCCGGTGATAGCCGCGTCGGATTACATTAAAACTCACGCCGACCAAATCCGTCCTTTCATCCGCAACCACTACACTGCGCTCGGCACTGATGGCTATGGCCGAAGTGATTCACGGGAACAGTTGCGTCATTTCTTCGAGGTAGACCGATATTTTGTTACGGTTGCCGCGCTTAGCGCGTTGGCGGACAAAGGTCTGATTGGCCGCAGTAAGGTAGCCGATGCATTACAGCGCTTTAGTATCAGTTCCGACAAACCCTACCCACCCCATGTTTAAATCAGGAGAATGACCGTGGCGATTAAAGATGTGTTAGTGCCCGATCTCGGTGGATCAGATGGGGTCGATGTTATTGAACTTTCGGTTCAACCGGGTGACCGAATCGAAAAAGAAGATACCTTGCTGGTTGTGGAGTCAGACAAAGCAACGGTAGAAGTACCGTCACCTTATACCGGAGTGGTGAAAACCGTTGTGGTCTCTATTGGCCAGTCTGTTAAAGAAGGCGATAAATTAGTAGAGATGGAGTTGGACGGCGATGAATCGGAAGCATCTTCAGCAACGAAGAAAGCTGAATCAGAGAAGCCGTCGGCACCGGCCAAAACAGGCAACGCTGAGGACCAGAACAGCAAACTCAAGAGTTCAGAGGCGACGACTGCTGAGAAAAAGCCGTCTTCATCGTCGGATAAAAAGTCCGAAGCAGCCGCAGCCAGCAGTCATCAAATGGAAGTGATCGCCATTCCGGATATTGGTGGTGGCGAAGATGTGGATGTCATTGAAGTCAACGTGCAGGAAGGCGATCAATTAGAGCCTGAACAAACGCTCGTGGTGCTGGAATCCGATAAAGCCACCATGGAGATTCCGTGTCCAAAAGCCGGCACGGTTCGTAAAGTGCTGCTGAAAGTGGGGGACAAGGTTTCGCAGGGTACGCCTGCACTGGAGTTGCTGGTGGCTTCCACCGGGCAACCGGCTGAAGCAGACAGTAAACCCGCAACGGAGCCAGTTTCTTCAGGCAGTACGGCGATATCGTCAAACGAAAAAGCGCAGCCCGCAGAGCAAGCTGCCCGGGTGTCCGGTGTGGGTGAACAGACCGTCACAGCAAGCAAGAAAGTGCATGCCGGTCCGGCAGTACGCCGACTAGCTCGTGAGCTGGGAGTGGACCTGGCGATGGTGAAAGCCTCTGGCCCGCGTGCTCGGATATTGAAAGAAGATGTTCACGCTTATGTTAATAAGCGCTTATCCGGCAAAGCCGAGGCAATTGCAGAAGGGTCGGGATTACCGAAACTACCGGAGATCGACTTTGCTAAATGGGGCGAAGTAGAAGCAGTTGAACTGAACAAAATTAACAAACTGACGGCAACCAACCTGCATCGCGCATGGGTGCACATTCCGCACGTCACCCAGTTTGATGAAGCGGACATTACCGAGCTGGAAACGTTCAGAAAGGCAGAGTCTGCGCGACTTAAAGAGGAAGGCGTTAAGCTCACCTTGCTTGCGTTTATGGTAAAAGCCTGCGCTAAAAGTCTCCAGGAATTTCCCCGCTTCAACAGTTCGTTAAGCCCGGACGGAACCCACTTGATTTTTAAGAAATACATTAACGTGGGTATAGCTGTCGACACGCCCAATGGTCTGGTCGTGCCGGTGATCAAAGACGCGGATAAGAAATCAGTGAAAGAGATTGCTCTGGATATGCAGACTTTGAGTGAAAAAGCCCGTTCCAAAAAACTATCACCCGGGGATATGCAGGGTGGTACTTTTTCAATATCGTCGTTAGGAGGCATTGGCGGGACGGCGTTTACGCCAATAGTGAATTGGCCGGAGGTGTCGATTCTGGGCGTTTCACGTTCGCAGATGAAGCCGGTGTACAACGGTGAGGAGTTCGAGCCACGTTTGATGGTGCCGTTATCCCTTTCCTATGACCACCGGGTAGTGGATGGTGCGGATGCCGCTCGTTTCACTACCTTCTTGTCACGACAACTGAGCGACATAAGACGTTTGCTATTTTAGCGTTGGTCAAAGATTTTCGGCCGGGTTGACGGTGGTCGCTCAGGCTGCAATGCAGCTTTCAGCGGAATGCAGTTTGCGAAAATGTTTCACAAACTCATTCCGCTCTTTAATGCCTATGGGCTGGCTAAGGAAGTATCGCTGCCAGCAGTCGGTAATGCTTTCAATATCGTCGTCCAGAGGCAAGGCTAAATTTCGGTATTGATAGACTAGCCAAGCGATCGCAGTGGCGTAACGTAAATTGGCGACCAGCTCAATGTGAGGCGCCTTAGTGAATTCATGCTGTGAAGCCATACCTCGAACCGTACTAGCGAGATCGCAGTCGTAGGCGATATGCTTATCCCACACTTCCTGGTGCAGGTCTTCACTAATACCGAATACACCGACCGCTTCATTCTGCAATAGATGCTGCCCCATATCGGATTGATAGCAGGCTGTGGCCAGCATCAGCTTATTGGCAGATTCGGATTCCACCCCCAGCAGTTTTAATGTGGGTCGAATAATGTAGTCCATAAATTCACGACTGTTAATGCCCATTTTAATACTCCAGTCAAAACAACCAATCTCTATTACTACAGTAAGCAAGGAGTCTGCCAGGACGGGGGCGAGGCCGAATGCGTTCCGTATACTATCAAGATGGGTCTTAAGCGGGAGTATTTCAACAGAGATTCGTTGTTGAACGGTATCTATTGTTAAAGTGAGTAAATCGAAATTTAGATCCGGTGGTAAAAAATGTCACATTATGCCGCTATATCGCTGTTTCTCGCTGAAAACGCTGCCCGAGTTGCGGTTAGAGTGGGAGCGTGTTTTTGGTAACGCGCAAATCATTCATGGCGACCTGACACACATAGCCGCGATTTTTTTAGTGTATAAACCGGCATTAGATAAACGCTTTAATAACTAAATAGTGTTAGAGAACGCGACGCAACGTCGAGAGGAAAAAGCGGTAGTTTCCCAATATGAAAAATTTTCCGACACTTTTGCCATTAATGCGGGTTCAGCGCGATGGGAATTGACCCAAAGTACGGTCCAGCTTTTGTAAGCCCTGAGTGTTGCATAACCCGAACCGAACCCGATTCCAATCTTCGAAAAGACGAATGAGCACACCATTTTTTGCGCAATGTCGGAATAATCGGGAGGCCCAATCTGCGTCTTTTTGCAAACTGCAAAACAGGCCGCTGTTGTCTATTGCCAATGGGCTAAAATGATCTCGCAATAGCGCAGCAAGTTGTTCCGAGGCAGTGTGAATTTGCTGCCGGTTCTGACGCTGCCAAGTCTGATCGAGTAAGGCTTTTTCGCCCAGGTAGGCGGCGGGGTGGCTGATGCCCCAGGGGCCCAGGCTTTGCTCGACAAAGTTCAACAAAGGGCCGGTGCAATGGGCAAATCCCAAACGGATACCGGCCAGGCCGAAAAACTTTCCGATTGATCGCAAAACAACAATATTGCCGGGTAATGAGAATTGCAGCAGAGATTCTTCCGGAGTGGGATCCATAAACGCTTCGTCCACAATCAGGCAGCCGCTTAAAGGTTCGAGCACGCTGGCTAACTCAATCAGTTGTGAGGCTTCAAATCGTTTTCCGGTGGGGTTGTTCGGGTTGATAACGATCACTACGTCATCGCGTTGCAGATCTGATGGGCGGGGTAATTCCGGGTAAAGCATCACGGTGTGCTGACGGCGTTGCCATTGGTAGCGATATTCTTCGTAGCCGACTTGCGGGATCCACGCCCGGCAGCGCGAACGGTTTTCCGGTAAGCCTTGTATCAACCATTGTGAACCGGGTGTAGCGATACAGTGGCGTCCGTAGTATTGTTGCGCCGCCCAGTGCAGCGCGTCATAGGAGTCCGGCAACCGTTGCCATACTGATTGCGGAATCGGGGGCGGTGTCCAGGCAAAAGGGTTGATGCCGGTGGATAAATCCAGCCACTGTTCCGGTGGTATGTTGAATTGCCGGGCGGCCTTTTGCAGTTGACCGCCGTGCTGCGGTTGCATCATAAAGCCTCGCCTGTAACAAACCAATGGCCGGTGTAAGCGAGAACGGAAAACAGCAAAATAAAAATCAGCAAGCTCCGGTCAACCAAGCGGTTAGCCTGCACAATATGTTCCGGACGGCATTCTTCTTCACCGCCGAAATAGGGTTTGTCCTGTTCTACGCCGTGATACACAGCGGGGCCGCCCAACCTGACATTAATTG
>Ga0208570_1000324_pt1 | contig 18980 bp, 22 predicted proteins | sample DeeseametaMP1202_FD_184192 | JGI IMG/M metagenome (GOLD analysis project Ga0208570, IMG submission 184192) | Marine microbial communities from the Deep Indian Ocean - MP1202 (SPAdes) | ecosystem: Environmental > Aquatic > Marine > Oceanic | place: South Indian Ocean | collected 2011-03-08
AAGGAGAAGAGGATAAAACCGATACAAGTAATACCGAGGATAATGAAGCAGTGATTAAAATAAAAGAGATAATAGATACTAAAGTGAGACCTGCTGTTGCAAAGGATGGTGGAGATATTACTTTTCAAAGTTTTGATAACGGCATTGTCTATCTTCATATGCTGGGATCTTGTTCTGGCTGTCCAAGTTCAACTGCAACCTTAAAAGCGGGCATTGAAAATATGCTCAAACATTATATTCCTGAAGTGCGCGAAGTGCGACCAGTAACTTAAAATAGTAATCATGAAACTATTAGAATGTATAATGCGTGCCGTAATTAATTTTTTTGCTTATCTAATCTTGTCGCTTATAGCGATTTACTGTTTAATTTTCATTGCTAATTTTTTTGCAGGTCAAACGTATACTATAACTCATGGGGAATATTTTTTAGTTTGGATTGTAATGGCAGTTTTCATCAGACAAGTTAGCGGAGATATTTCCGTATTATTTTTCAAAAAACCTGAAAAAGAATAATTAAGTTAAATTGAATCAGTCGCGCACAGATTGTCAATCATTATTGTTATAATCTATAATAAGAGACTCTAGAACGTAGAGTATATATAAGAATAATTATTTGCTCTGGTTTGTTGTTGTGGAAAACTCATATTTTAATCTTAAAATTTAATATTATTAGTGAGATATTTTTTTTTAAACTAAGCTAATTTTTGTAGTTAAACTACAATATACTTTTGATGGAAGATAAAACTTGACTAGGATAATTATTGTTGGTGCAGGTTTTGCTGGTTTGCAAACAGCAAAAAAATTAATAACGTCATCTTTTGATATAACCATTATTGATAAAAATAATTATCATTTATTCCAACCTTTGTTATATCAAGTCGCCACAGCTGGACTTTCACCGGCTGATATTGCTGTACCAATAAGAAACATCTTTCGTTCACAACAAAATCTTAAAGTGATTTTGGATGAGTTGATTGGCATTACCCCCGAGCTCAATCAAATTACAACCAAAAACAATACCTACTTTTATGATTTCCTTGTTATAGCCACTGGTTCAGAACCAAGCTATTTTGGACAAGATCAATGGAAAAACTTTTCCTCTAGTTTGAAAAGTATTGAAGATGCTACTTTTCTACGTGGAAAAATACTAAAAGCTTTTGAAAAAGCTGAGAGAACAAAAAATAAGCAGGGATTAGAGAAACTTATGAAATTTGTTCTTATAGGTGGTGGTCCTACAGGAGTGGAAATGGCAGGAGCAATAGCCGAATTATCAAAAAAAGTATTAACAAAAGAATTTACTACCATTGACACAAAAGCTGCAAGAATCATTTTATTAGAGAAGAGTCCAAATATATTACCTACAACTTCACATAGTTTATCTATTTACGCAAAAAAAACTCTTGAAAAACTTGGAGTAGAAGTTAACTGCAGCACGACAGTTCAAAATATTTCAGAGGGTTTGGTTGAAACTAATACAGAGACCATAGAGGCAGAAACGATTATATGGTGTGCAGGCGTTAAAGCTTCGCCTACTAGAAATTGGATAAATGTTAAAACTGATAAAATTGGTCGAGTGTTAGTCAATGAGGACTTGTCCATTCCAGGTCACACTAATATTTTTGTTGTAGGTGATGCTTCCTATGTTAAAAATAAAAACGGTAAACCTTTACCCGGTTTAGCTCCGGTAGCGAAACAGGAAGGAGCTTTTGTAGCTGAAGTCATTAAAAAAAATATTCGTAATGGTAAAATTCAAAAAAAATTTTACTACAAAAATAGGGGTTACCTTGCTACCATTGGAAGGTCAGATGCAATTGTGGATTTTAAATGGTTTACTCTAAAAGGTAGGATAGGATGGATTTTTTGGTCCATCATTCATATTTATTTTCTAATAAGTTTTCGCAACCGTCTTATGGTTTTTATTAACTGGGTTTGGTCATACTTAACCTTTGGCAAAGGGGCGCGCTTAATAATTGACGATAAATAAACTATAATCTTTCCTGATTAATTATAATACAATAGTTATAACAAAAAAACTTGTGGAAGTTTTGTAAAATAAAGTGAGTAAATTACAAAATAGAAAAATATTGCATTTATATTTTTAACCCAGGTCCTTTTAAAAAAGGAGCAGAACTATCTAATGGCCATCTTGCTTTTGATGGAAATTCTAAATTATCAATTGCATTGATTTTAAAACGTTCGATACCTGCCCACGCAATCATTGCGGCATTATCACTACATAAGTTTACTGGAGGAAAAACCGGAATAAAATCTTTTTCTTTGGCTAGCTCAATTAAATTGTTTCTTATAGAAAGATTAGACGCGACACCTCCAGCAATTACGAAAGTTTTTTTTTTATTTTTTTTATTTTTTAAAAATTCACTCATAGCCACTTTAGTTTTTTCATAAAGAATTTCGTTAATAGTTTTTTGAAAAGATGCAGCTAAGTGGTATTTTTCTTTTTCATTTTTTAATTTTTTGGAAATTTTAAGTACTGCTGTTTTAAGACCGGCAAACGATAAGTTGCAACCACCTCTATTCAGAATTGGTTTAGGTAATGTAAAAAAATTTTCATTTCCTTTTTTTGCGTATTCTTCAACTTTTGGTCCCCCCGGAAATTCTAGTCCTAAAAGTCTTGCAGTTTTATCGAAAGCTTCTCCTAACGCATCATCTATTGTAGTTCCAAGTCTTTTATATTTATTGACTCCATTTACTTCTAAAAATTGAGTGTGGCCTCCAGAAATTAATAATAATAGATATGGAAATTCTATTTTTTTATTAATTGTTGGACTTAACGCATGACCCTCCAAATGATTTACAGCAACAAAAGGTTTTCCTAAAGATCCTGCGATTGCTTTACCGGTATTTAAACCAACGATTAAGCTAACGATTAATCCTGGTCCAGCTGTTGCTGCTATTCCATCTAAATTGTTTATATCTACATTACTTTTTTTGATTGCTTGCTGAACTATAAATTCTATTTTTTCAACATGAGCTCTTGCTGCTAACTCAGGAACAATTCCACCAAACTCTTTGTGTTCTTCGACCTGACTAGAAACAATATTTGATAAAATTTCTCCAGTACCATCATTTTTCTCTCTCACTACAGCTGCTGCTGTTTCGTCGCAGCTTGTTTCTATTCCCAGAAAAGTAAGTTTTTCTTTCATGATTGATTATCTGTCCCTCATTAAAAAAAAATAATATAACATAAGTAGTTTTAGAATAATAATGACGGAACAGAAAAATTTCTTAATTGGATCGCGGGGAAGCCAACTTTCTCTGGCTTACTCAGGACATGTTAAGAATTTACTATTAAAAACTAATCCTCAATTTGATTCTAGCTCGATCCAGATAAAAATCATAAAAACTACTGGCGATATATTTCAAAATAAAAAAATATCAGATATCGGAGGCAAGGGTGTTTTTTCAAAACAAATAGAAGACGAATTATTAGATTCAAAAATAGATTTAGCTGTACATTCTTTAAAAGATCTACCCTCGAAAATGACAGATGGATTATGCGTTAATGCAGTAATTAAAAGGAATGATCCTAGAGATGCGTTTTTAAGTTATTCAAGTAAATCTTTTTTTGAACTAAAGTCTCAGTCGATAATTGGAACAAGCTCATTTAGAAGAAAAGCGCAATTAAATTCTTTAAGAAATGATATTAATATTGTTTCAATGAGGGGAAATATCGACACTAGAATTGCTAAATTAAAAAATAAAGAGTTCGATGCTATAGTTTTGTCTTTGGCTGGACTTAACATGCTGAATTTGGAAAATGAAGCTAAAGAAGTTTTTACCGTTGATCAAATGTTACCAGCTGTAGGTCAGGGTGCGATCGCTTTACAGTCCAGAATCGATGACAAAAAAACTTTAAATATTGTGAAAATGGTAAATGATGAGGAAACATATTGTTGTATTCAGGCTGAACGTGCTTTACTAGAAGCAATTGGCGGAGATTGTGATACTGCCGTTGGTGGTTTAGCTAAATTATCAAATGAAACAATTATTTTAAAAAGTGAGTTATTTTCAAATGATGGAAATAAAAAATTTGTGGTTGAAAATTCAGGGCACTTTAAAGAAGCTAAAGAAATAGGTTATAAAGTTGGAGAAGAATTACTAAAAAAAGCTGGTTCTGATTATAAGACACAAGGAAATTAAATTGCATATAGTTATTACAAGACCAAAAGAAGATTCGTTATATCTTATTGAAAGATTAAAAAAATTAGGTCATATAGTAACGCATCTTCCTGTAATTAAAGTTGAAAGATTAGAAACAAAAAAAATAAACTTTCAAAATTATAAGGCAGTAATTTTTACCAGTTCTAATGCTATAAAATTTCTTAATATAGATATATTTGACCTAAAAATTAAATGTTATTGTGTAGGCGAAGCAACAGAACTTACAGCGAAGCAGGCAGGTTTTATAAATACTTATTCTTCAGAGGGAACCGTAGATTCTTTAATAGAATTAATAATCAGAACGTCTGAAACCAAATCAGGAAAATTGCTTTATTTAAGTAGTGAATTTATTTCTAAAGATTTAGATGTTGATTTAATAAATGCAGGCTTTTCAGTAGATAGGGTTTCAAATTATACTACACTACCGATTGAAACAATTGATGAGATAACATTGGATTTTTTGAAAAAAAAATCACCAGATATTATTTTTATTTATTCTTCAAAAAGTGCTAAAAATTTATTTAATCTAATAAATAAATATTCACTTTTAAACGTAGTGACTCATTCCAATCTTATGTGTATAAGCGAGAAAGTCTTATTAGTATTAAAGCAAATTAAATGGAAAAAAGTATTTATTTTTAATCCAGGAGAAGAAGAATTTTTATTAAATAAAATTAATTGAACCATGGAGATATTTGAAAATTTTTCAGCTTTGTTTCTAGATGTATGGAAAAAAGGTATTTTAGGCATAGATATCTTTCAAATATTAATCGGCTTAGGAATTTTTCTAATTTTTTTATTGTTTAGGGGTTTCATCAGTAAAGTCATAATTCGTCGATTAGAAAATATAGCAAAAAGAACTACAAATAAATTAGATGATACCATTGTAGAGGCCATGAAAGGCCCTGCTCGATTTTTACCAATTGTTATTGGTTTTTTTATTGCAAGCTTTTATTTAGATTTCAGTCCGCAGGCACAAGCATTTATTGACAATGTAAATAAGACGCTTATTACAATTTTAATTTTTTGGTTATTACACCAGTTCATCCAGCCGGTTGCTTATCTTTTAGGAGGTTTAGAAAAAATTTTAACAAGAGAGCTGATAAATTGGATTTTTAAAGCTTTAAAAATACTTATTATTATTTTAGGCGCCGCTGCAGTATTAGATTTATGGGGAATAAAAATAGGACCAATTATTGCTGGATTGGGTTTAGTTGGGGTTGCCGTTGCACTAGGGGCACAAGACTTATTTAAGAATTTAATTTCAGGAATTTTAGTATTAGTAGAAAAAAGATTTAAAATTGGTGACTGGATTATTGTTGAAAATATTATAGAAGGCATTGTCGAAAATATAGGATTTAGATCAACAGTTATAAGAAAGTTTGATAAATCTATTGCAATCATTCCAAACTTTCATTTTGCAGAAAATGCTGTCATCAATGTAAGTGCAACAACAAATCGTGGAATTAGTTGGATAATAACACTGCAATATAGCACGACCGTTGAACAACTTAAAAAGATTAGAGATGAAATAGAGAAATATATTACGACTAATAAAGATTATAAAACTAGTATTGGTTATGCTGTAAGAGTAGATAAATTTTCTGATAGCTCAATTGATATGTTTGTCAGGTGTTTTACTGTGACTAATAAATGGATTGAATGGCTGTCGATCAAAGAAAGATTAGCAATTGCAATTAAAGAAATTGTAGAAAAAAATAATGCATCCTTTGCATTTCCTAGCCAGTCTATTTATGTGGAGAAAAAATGAAATCTATATTTGTTTTATTAGATAGCGTAATTACTATTTATATTTGGATTGTTATCATTAATGCTGTTTTAAGTTGGTTAGTTGCTTTTAATATTCTGAATACGCAAAATCGATTTGTTTTCTCTGTACTTGATGCAACCTACAAATTAACAGATCCAGCACTAAATAAAATAAGACGTTTCTTACCAACTTTTGGTTCAGTCGATCTTTCTCCAGTGGTTTTGATTTTGTTTTTAATGTTTATTAGAAACCTAGTATTTGAAATTTTTGCTCCAAATTTATTTTAAAATGATTATTGATGGAAAAAAAGCATCTGCGGCTTTAAGAGAAGAATTAAAGGAAAAAGTAAGCAAACTTAAATCTACTTATAATACTGTTCCAGGATTGACAGTAATTTTAGTCGGAGAAGATCCTCCAAGTAAAATTTACGTAAAAAATAAAGAAAAATCCGCAGTTGAAGTTGGTATTAATTCCGAAGTAATTCATTATCCTGACAATATAGAGGAAAAGGTAGTTTTAGATAAAATCAAGGAACTAAATAAAAATGACAAAGTTTCAGGCATACTAGTTCAACTACCTCTACCCAAACATATTGACAAAAGAAAAGTTATAGAAACCATAGATCCGAGTAAAGATGTTGATGGTCTTCATCCTGTGAATGTAGGTAATTTGACCTCAGGGTATGATAGCACCATTCCTTGTACACCACTGGGTTGTTATTTATTAATTAAAAATACTGAAAAAAACTTAAATGGGAAACATGCGGTTATTATTGGAAGATCAAACTTAAATGGTAAACCCATGACCCAATTGCTTTTGAAGGAAAATTGCACTGTGACTATTACTCATTCAAAAACAAAAGATTTAAAAGCAGAATGTAAAAGAGCAGATATAATTGTTGCTGCCGTGGGGAAGCCTAAATTAGTTAAAGCTGACTGGGTAAAAAAAGATGCAATAGTTATTGATGTTGGTATCAACAAGACCGATTCTGGTTTAGTGGGTGATGTTGATTTTGATGAAGTATCAAAGATAGCAAAAGCAATCACTCCTGTTCCGGGTGGTGTAGGTCCAATGACTATTGCCTGTTTACTAAGTAATACCGTTGAATGTTTTAAAAGGGCTCGATCTAATTGAGTTATTACCTAAGTTAAATCATGATTAAAAAAATTTGGATTACAGGAGCCAGTAGTGGGATTGGTGAAGCTCTTGCTAAAAAATTTGCCGAAGAAAAATGGCAGGTGGCCGCATCTGCTAGAAGAGAAAATTTACTTCAAAATTTAAATAAACATAACCCAAATATACATCCTTTCCCGCTAGATGTTACTGATAGCAATAAAACCATTCAAGTATTTGAAAACATAATTAAAAAATTAGAAAATATTGACATATGTGTTTTTTGTACAGGTGTACATGACCCTCAATCAGAAAAAAAATTAAATGTTGAAAGTATAAGACGAATAATGGAGGTAAATTTTTTTGGAACATTAAATTGTATCAATGCTGTAAATAATTATTTTAAAGAAAAACAAAGCGGCCATATATCTATAGTTTCATCAGTGGCAGCCTATAGAGGATTGCCGGCAGCCTCTGGTTATTGTGCCTCAAAATCAGCCTTAACAAGTTTGGCAGAAAGTCTCTATTTTGATTTTAAACGATACAATGTAAGAGTTTCTGTTGTAAGTCCCGGGTTTATTAAAACACCCATGACAGATCAAAATAATTTTCCAATGCCTATGATTAAATCACCCGAATTTGCAGCAGAACAGATATTTAAAGGCTTAACAAAAAAGAATTCTTTTGAGATTCATTTTCCAAAGTCGTTTACTTATTTTATGAAAACATTAAAAATTTTACCAAATTGGCTTTATTTTAAAATTGCTGGCAATGCGCATAAAAAAATATTCAAGCGTTAGTTTTATTTGATTTAAGTTTGTAATCTACACTGAATTTACCGGCACCATTAACAAAGATAATTATGAAGCCCCCCGCAATCGCAATATCTTTAAAAAAAGTTATGAACTGCATTTGGTCATCAAAATTAGTATGAAAAATTATTGCAACTACGATGGTGAATATCATCATTACAAGCGCTGCAATTTTTGTTTGATAACCTATGATTAACAATAATGGAAATAGAATTTCTAAAATTATAGCTGGTATTGCAAGATATCCCGGTACACCAAAATTTTCCATGTATTGGATAGTTTCTTCATAATTGAAAATTTTATTAGTTCCTTCGATTAAGAAAAGTGTTGAAAGAAATATTCTGCCCAAAACATCTATGACACGCATATTTAATTCTTCTCAATAAGTTCTTTTAATTCCTCAAACTCTTCACATTTACAACCTTTAAGAACTTCCAGTCTTTCTTTAGCTAATTCAATCCTATTTGTTTTTATATAAAGTTCACCCAAGTATTCATTTATTCCTTTATGATCAGGTTTAATTTCAAGACCCGCTAGGTAAAATTTTTCTGCTTCCTCAAAATTTCCAGCTTTTCTTAAAGTAAACCCCAGGTAGTTTAAGATATCAGGATTTTCTTTATCTTTATCATAGGCTTTTAATAATTTGTCATAAGCTCTAGAATATAGTTTTAAGGCTTTCTCTAACTTATCTTTTTTTTCGAGCTTTTTTGCTTTGATGACCAATTTTTTAGCTGCTTTATATAAATTGTCTTGATTATTACCACTACTTCCACTCATAGCTGCTAGACTAAGGTTTGTTAATAATAATAAAATAAAAATACAAATTATTTTTTTCATACCATAAGATAATTATAAATATTACTATTTCTTAAGTTTTTTTGCAGCATTTTTTATAAAATTTTCAATATATTTTTTGGAAAATATTTTGCCTCCTTCAAAAGAAGATTTTTCCTTAGAGTAAATACTTTTTTTTGACTTTCTTCCGACAATAGACAAGCTGCCTTTATAGAGTTTAATTGTAACTTCTCCTTCTACTCTTGCTTTTTTTTGATCAATTATTTTCTGAAGAGACAATCTTTCTTTGGAAAACCAAAAGCCGTTATATATTAATTCAGCATATCTAGGCATAATTTTATCTTTTGCATGCATAGTTTTATTATCTAAAGTTATCGATTCAATTGCTCTATGAGCAAATATTAGTACGGTTCCTCCTGGTGTTTCATAAATACCTCTTGATTTAATTCCAATAAATCTGTTTTCGACCAAATCGACTCTGCCCACTCCATTTTTACCAGCTAAACTATTTAATTTTTCAAGTAGTTTGCTTGGCGAATATTGTTTTTTATTTAATGAAACAGGATCCCCATTTTTAAAACCAATTTTAACTAAAGTAGGTTTTGCTGGAGCTTTTTCTGGGTTGACGGTCCTTTGAAAAAGATATTCAGGAGGATTTTTATTTGGGTCTTCAAGCATTTTTCCTTCGGTTGAAGTATGAAAAAGATTATCATCAACGGAGAATGGAGGAGCTCCTTTTTTATCTTTCGGTATAGAAATTCCATTTTTTTTTGCATAATTAATTAAATCGGTTCTTGAAGAAAATTTCCATTCCCTCCAGGGAGCAATTACTTTAATTTTAGGACCAAAATAATAGTAACCTAATTCAAATCTTACTTGATCATTTCCTTTATCTGTTGCTCCATGAGAAACAGCAAAGGCTTTAAATTTTTTTGCAATTTCAATTTGTCTTTTGGCTATCAGCGGTCTAGCAATTGAAGTACCAAGAAGATAAATTCCTTCATATAGTGCGTGTCCTCTAATCATTGGAAAAACATAATCTTTAACAAAAGTATTTTTTAAATTTTCAATAATAATTCTTTTTACACCTAATTTTTTTGCATTATTAATAATTTTTTTTTTATTAATTTTTTGTCCAATATCAGCCGTGTAAGCCACAACTTCTGCACTATAATTTTCTTGTAGCCATTTAAGAATTATTGATGTATCTAAACCGCCCGAATAGGCTAATACAATCTTTCCCTCTTTTTTCATTAAAATTTAGCTACAACTTTTTTTTGCAATATTATAAGCTTTTGTAAAACCCATCATAGAATAATGGTCTGTTGTTTGATTTCCTTTATCTGAATTGCCTATAATCATCAATCTTGAGGCTTTTTTCATAGTTACAATTAATTTTGCTTCATCTTCATTGTCAACGACCCAGGCAAAACGCCCTTTAGAAAATAAATCATAGACTTTCTTTCCAGATTTTGCCGTAACTGGTGCTTTTTGTTGGAACTCATAACCATTAGTAACACTGACTTCATTTTTAATATTTTCAACTGGTCTAAAACTTATAAATAATCTAGAGGGATCTCTTTTAAATTTTTTTGGAGCTCTTACAACAGGAATTGATTGAGCAAAACAAATTTTACTCTCTCCTTGTACCAAAACAAAACTTTCCCAGTCTTTAAATTTTCCTAGTTGCTTCAGATTTTCCTCAGCATTTGAGATTCCGAAAATGAAATAAAATAAAAGTATAAGAGAAATTTTTTTTACAATTTTTATGGACATGGGTTGGGATGTATTATTTGAATATCATTTATTTTTTTATTTATTTCTTCAGTTAAATTTACATTTACACTTTCTATATCACTTTTCAACTGTTCCATAGTAGTCGCGCCAATTATAACCGAAGTTATAAATTTTTGAATTTCACAGAATTTTATTGACATTTGAGCAAAATCCAAAGCAAACTTTTTTGCTATATCGAAGTATTTTTCTATTACAATAGATGCGTTAGGTTTACTGTATCTAGTATAATAGTCTCCAAATAGTTTCTGTCTCGAATTCTCTGGTAAATTGTTATTTCTATATTTTCCTGTTAGAAATCCTCCTGCAAGAGGGGAATAGGCCAACAGTCCACTTTTTTCTCTAATTGAAATTTCAGCTAAGCCTATTTCATAAGTCCTACACAATAAATTGTAGGGATTTTGAACGGAAACAACTCTTGGAAGTTTGTGTAATGTTGAAAGTCCTAAAAAATTTGATAAACCCCAGGATGTTTCATTGGACAAGCCGATATAACGAATTTTACCTTGTTCAACAAATTTTTTTAAAACTTTTAATATTGTCTCAATTTTATTCCATTTTCCTTTAAAATCAGAAGTTTCTTCTTCTTTATGTTCGTAGCCAAGTCTACCAAAAAAATTAGTTTTTCTTTCTGGCCAATGAAGTTGATAGAGATCGATGTAATCTGTTTGTAATCTTTTCAAGCTATTTTCCATAGCGTCTTTAATATTTTGTTCTGAGTATTGCGGACCACCGCCACGCACCCATGATAAGCCGGGACCGGAAATTTTTGAAGCTAGTATAACTTGATCTCGATTTTTTTTTTCTTTAAACCAATTTCCAATTATTTTTTCTGTAGAACCATAAGTGTTTTCAAAACATGGAGAAGGATATATTTCAGCAGTGTCAAAAAAATTTACACCACACTCTAGAGCATAATCCATTTGTTCAAATGCATCTTTTTGATTATTTTGCTCACCCCATGTCATGGTACCAAGACAAATTGCACTTACTTCTATATCTGTATTTCCCAGTTTTTTATAATTCATCGGATTAATTTAACTATATTTTATAGTTTTATTAAACTATTTGAACATCTTGCAAAGAAATCTAAATGGCAATATATATGTTATAAATTATGGAATTTAATAGACAGAGCATTCGATCAAAAGCAAGAATTGCCGAAACTCATGTAATAGATGAAGGTCTTAGAGCTTATATGCTCAAGGTTTATAATTACATGGCTTCAGGTGTACTTTTGACTGGAGTTATTTCCTTGTTTCTATTTAAATTATCCGTTGTTACTGCTGCAGATGGATCAATAATAGGTCTGACAGATCTTGGAAATGCACTTTATAATTCTGCACTTATGTGGATTGTAATGCTTGCTCCGCTAGGAGTTGTTTTCTATATAAGTTTTGGAATCAGAAAAATGAGCGCAGCTAAAGCACAGGGAGCTTTTTGGATATTTGCGGCTTTGATGGGAGCTTCTCTATCTTCAATATTTTTGGTTTATACGGGCGCTAGTATAACTCGTGTATTTTTTATTACAGCCGGAACATTTGGTGCCATGAGTATTTACGGATATACAACAAAAAGAGATCTTACAAGATTAGGTTCATTTCTGATGATGGGTTTAATTGGCATTATAATTGCATCCATAGTTAATATTTTCATGAAATCTTCAATGATGTATTTTGTAATATCTATTATTGGTGTCTTAGTCTTTGTTGGCTTGACAGCTTACGATACGCAAAAAATTAAAAATATGTATTTAGTAAGCGACACTGGTGAAGTCATGGGAAAGAAAGCAGTTATGGGAGCGCTTACACTTTATCTAGATTTCATCAACTTATTTCTTATGTTGCTCATGTTGTTTGGGCAAAGAAGATAAATTCAGTTTACTAGTTTAAGTTTTTTCCAAGTTATTTTTTGAATCAAACTTTTTAAATTTTCAGATTTTTTAATCGATTTATTTTTAACATCTTTTATAAGATATTTTTCATTTTCATTTTTCGGCTTTAAATTTTTTGTTATTTTATAAATAGGAAATTCAGCCGTTCTATGATAAACGTTAAAACTTACTTCCCTTTTCGAAATACTTAATCCATAATCTTTCCACTCTCCACTGGAAACCATTTTTGCATATAAATTTAATATTAATTGAAGTTCAGTTTTATTAAAAAAAATATCTTTTTTCTTGTTCCCATTATTAATAACTAACTTCAAATACTTCATTATTTTTCTAATTTATATTTTTTTATTACTGGAAATGTACATGCGGTAAATAAAATAGTTATTGGCAGCAATCCCCAAACTTTAAAATTAACCCAAAATAATTCAGATTGAGTTCTCCATACAATTTCGTTAAGTGTTGCAACAAAAAGGAAAAAATAAATCCAATAGTAATTAAGTCTTTTCCAACCCTCATTCTTTAAATTTATTTTATTTTGAAAGAACATTTTTAATAAATTTTTTCTTGTTATATATTTACCAAAAAAAAGTACTCCTGCAAAAAGCAGATTGATGATTGTTGGTTTCATATAGAAGAATACTTTATTATCAAAGTACAAAGTGAGACCTCCAAATAAACCAATGAGTACTCCACTTATTAGTGGAATCATGGCAATTTTCTTTTCCAAAAAATAGATTACTGCTAAAGCAATAAGAGTTGCAATGATAAATGGAGGAATTGCTAGTTTTAGATCATTGTTATTGCTTAGGTATATTGTAAAGAAAACTAAAATTGGACCAAAATCAGTTACAAATTTGATCATAGGTCTGTTCATGTAAAAATGTTAACATATGTAGATTATGAGGTATATTTTTTTCTATTGATTTTTTTTTAAATATACTTATCTTAATGCTATCAGATGCCAGAAAACACAGCTAAATTTTCAATAGGAGACGTAGTAAAACACAAACAATTTAATTTCAGAGGTGTCATTTATGATGTGGACTTCGAATTTAACAATTCAGAAGAATGGTATAAGTCGATACCCAAAGATGTAAGACCTAGAAAGGATCAACCCTTTTATCACCTGTTAGCTGAAAATAATGAGATTACCTACGAAGCCTACGTTTCAGAGCAAAATTTAGTTAATGATGACTCTGACGAACCTATAAAACATCCATTAATAGAAGAAATTTTTTCAGCAAAAAAAGGTTCAGGCTATTTTAGGCCATCGAATTAAAGCAGACATTTTTGCCTTAAATTAGACAATATTTATTCCAAAGTTTGACAAAGTATGAATGTAGTAAGTGCTCAATGCCTAGTTAAGAGCACTTAAAACAATCTACATCTCCCTCTTGGTCTCTTAATTAGGCATAGCTTAACGTAAATTCATATCTTTTTTCACTTACAAAATCTGTTTATTTTTAAAGCTGAAGGTTATATGTTTTGTTCATGAGAAAAATTGCCTCAAGTATTGTGATTACACTTCTGACTTTGTGCTTTGTAAACTTTGAAAGTATCGCAGAAGATAGCTTGAACGAAACTGTTAGTTCGAACGAAACTGAACTTAATTTTTTTACCGGCATGTTCGATTTCAGTGATGATAAACAAAGTTCTGGTTTATTGGGCTTACAACATCAAAACGAAGAATTGTTTAGAAACAGTTTTTTGGGGAAACTATCTCCAATTACTGGAGGTTTTTTTACAGAAAAAAGTGCGTTTTACCTTTATAGCGGGGTACAGGCAGAATATGAACTTGGATTTTTAACAATCACCCCTAGTTTTGCACCAGGCTATTACAATTATGGTAGCGGAAAAGATTTAGGTTATCCTTTGGAATTTAAAAGTGAAATTCAAATGTCTTTCAATTTAAGTGATAGCTCTCATTTAGGAATGTCTTACAATCATATATCTAATGCTAGTCTTGGAACTAAAAATCCTGGAGCAAATAGTTATATGCTTAATTTTCTTAAGAAATTTTGATTTAGCCACAATTAATTTAAAATAAAAATTATAAAATGAATCTTAAGGACTGTCATAACGTAGAAGATTTTAAAAAATTAGCAAAAAAAAAATTACCAGCACCCATATTTCATTATATTGATGGTGGCTCAGATGATGAAGTAACCTTAAAAAGAAACACTGAGTCTTTTAATAATTGTGACTTAGTTCCAAATGTCCTTAGTGATGTAAGTAATATAGATCTATCAACTACTGTGTTTGGGCAAAAAATTGATTTCCCATTGTTTCTATCTCCAACTGCGATGCATCGCCTTTATCATCCCCATGGCGAAAGTGCAGCCGCAAAGGCTGCAGAAAAAATGGGTACAATGTTTAGTATGTCAACTATGTCGACTACAAGTATTGAAGAAATTGGTAATTCAACTGGTGGACCTAAATTATTTCAACTTTATATTCATAAAGATAGAGGATTAACAGATAATTTAATTGAAAGATGTCAAAGAGCCGGATTTCACGGTCTATGTTTAACTGTAGATACTGTGGTAGCTGGTAACCGAGAACGAGATCATAGAACAGGATTTACTACTCCTCCCAGATTAACATTAGGCAGTTTATTAAGTTTTGCTTTGCATCCTGAATGGAGTCTCAATTACTTATTTCGTGGAAAGTTTAAGTTAGCAAATATTATCCATATGACAGAAAAAGGTAGCAATATAGATAAGTCAATTATGAATTATATAAACGAGCAGTTTGATACTACAATGAATTGGAAAGATGCAGAGTATTGTGTAAAAAAATGGGGAGGCCCATTTGCGCTAAAGGGTGTTATGTCAGTTGAGGATGCTAAAAAAGCAATTGATATTGGAGCAAGCGCAATCATGATTTCAAATCATGGCGGTAGACAACTTGATGGTTCAAGAGCACCTTTTGATCAACTTGCTGAGATTGTTGATGCGGTCGGAGATAAGATAGAAATAATTCTTGATGGAGGAGTCAGAAGAGGAACGCATGTTTTAAAAGCTTTGGCACTAGGTGCTAAAGCATGCAGTTTTGGCAAAGCTTATTTGTATGCGCTTGGCGCAGGAGGACAAAAGGCTATCGAAATTGTTTTAGAAAAAATGAAATCTGAAATAAAACGCGATATGATATTAATGGGCTGTAAGTCCGTTAAGGAACTTAACAGATCGAAAGTTGCATTTAGAAAAAAGTATAAATGAAAATTGCTAAAAGTGTAAATAGACTTGGCACTGAAGCGGTCTATAGCATATTTGCAAAAACCAAAAAATTAGAAAAACAAGGAAAAAAAATTATTGATTTAAGTTTAGGTCAATCTGATTTTAAATCTCCCAAACATGTAGTAGATGCTACAATTAAAGCTTTAAAAGATGGTCATCATGGTTATACCCTGCCAAATGGAATCATTGAATGTAGAGAGGCTGTAAGTCGAAAAATTAAAAGTCTATACAATGCCAATATTGATCCTGAGAGAATAATTATTATGCCTGGTGGCAAACCAACAATGCACTATGCTATCTCTTTTTTTGGAGAACCAGATGCCGAAATTATATATCCAGATCCAGGTTTTCCTATTTACGAATCAATGATCAACTATACTGGAGCAAAAGCAGTTCCGTTTAACATGCTTGAAAGTAAAGATTTTTCAATTAATCCTGATAAAATTTTACCTTTGATAAATGAAAAAACTCGATTAATAATTTTAAATAATCCGAATAATCCAACTGGTGGCTTCACAGAAAAAACTATTATTGATAAACTTGCTAGGGGTTTAGCAAAGTTTCCTCATGTAGCAATTTTAACTGATGAAGTTTACAGTAGGCTAATTTTCGACAAAAAAGAAATTCCGACTTTACTCAATTATCCTGAGCTTTATGACAGACTAATTGTACTTGATGGATGGAGTAAAACTTACGCTATGACAGGATGGCGTTTAGGTTGGGGAGTATGGCCAGAAAGCTTAATAGAACATGTATTTAAATTTTGTGTAAATAACCATTCTTGTGTAAATACAGCAGCACAATATGGTGCCATTACAGCATTAGACGGACCCGAAGATCATCTTAATGATATGATGAAAGAATTTACTATAAGAAGAAAACTTATTGTTGATGGCTTAAGAAGTTTAAAAGGTGTTGAATGTAGTTTGCCAGGCGGATCTTTTTTTGTATTTCCTAATGTTAAAGGAACTGGAATGGACGGTGAAGAATTTACAGAGAGATGTTTGCAAAAAGCTGGAGTTGCTATGATACCCGGAACTGCATTTGGCAAATTTGCCACAAATCACGTAAGATTTAGTTTTGCTACTTCAAGAGAAAATATAAGTAAAGCTATCGAAAAAATAGACAAAATACTTAAATAATTTATCTTAACTTTTTTGACCGCTTAGCTTTTAAGCTGTAATATATTTTTATGACAAAACTGACAATGCCTAGAATTGATAGAAAGCTTTTATCTAAAAAGAATGATGTTATTGAGAGTCTTAAAAAAATTATTAAAGCTGAAAATATTATAGATCACGAAGATCAAACACGGCCTTTCGAAACGGATGCTCTATCTGCTTATAAACAACAACCACTAGCGGTTGTTTTCCCAGAAAATACTAAAGAAGTAAGTAAAATTCTTGAGTATTGTAATCAAGAAAAAATTAAAGTGGTTCCAAGAGGAGCTGGTACCGGATTATCAGGTGGTGCCTTACCCTTAGCAGATAGTATTCTATTATGTTTAGGAAAATTTAACAAAATACTGGAAATTGATTACAAAAATAGATGTGTAGTTGCCCAGCCTGGTGTAACAAATTTATCCATAACGCAAGCAGTTCAAGATCGCAGTTTTTATTATGCTCCAGATCCATCTAGTCAAATTGCTTGCTCAATCGGAGGAAATGTTGCAGAAAATTCCGGAGGTGTTCACTCATTAAAATACGGGACAACAACAAATAATCTTTTTGGTGCTGAAGTTGTTTTTATGGATGGAAGCATTAGTAGACTTGGAGGTAAAACTTATGATTCAGAGGGATACGATTTACTTGGATTAATTACCGGCTCCGAAGGATTATTATGCGTTATTACAGAAGTTACAGTAAAAATACTTAAAAAGCCTCAGACAGTTAAAGCTGCCTTGATTGGTTTTTCCACTATTGAAGATGGCGGTAACTGTGTATCAGATATCATCGCAAACGGAATCATTCCTGCCGGTATGGAGATGATGGATAAGGCTCTCATTCATGCTACTGATAATTTTGTTAAAGCGGGCTATCCTAGAGATGCAGAATCAATGTTGATAGTAGAACTTGATGGCACCGAAACAGAAGTGGAAGAATTAATTGAGAAAATAAGTAAAATTGCTAAAAAAAATAAATCTTCAAGTATTAAAATTAGCAAAAATGAAAAACAGAGATTAAAGTTTTGGGCTGGGCGTAAAGCTGCCTTCCCAGCTTGCGGTGATATGGCTCCAGATTACTATTGTATGGACGGAACTATTCCAAGAGGAAAACTAGCTGAGGTATTAAAAGAGATAGGAAGATTGTCAAAGAAATATAATTTACCCGTTGCAAATGCATTTCATGCAGGTGATGGAAACCTTCACCCTTTAATTATGTATGATGCTAATGAAAAAAATTCTTTAGAAAAAACAGAAAAATTTGGAGCAGATATTTTAAAGTATTGCGTAAAAGTTGGTGGAGTTTTAACTGGAGAGCACGGAGTTGGAGTAGAAAAAAGAGAATTAATGTGTGAAATGTTCAACAACAATGATATTCAACAGCAGATAAAAATTAAAAAAGCTTTGGATTCAAGTTCGTTATTAAATCCTGGAAAAGTGTATCCAATTTTAAGAAAATGTGCAGAGGAAGGGAGAGTTCATGTCCATAGAGGAAAAACAAAATTCCCCGACATACCAAGATTCTGATTCTACAGAATATCCACAAAATGAAAAGAAAGTATCTGAATTTGTAAGACAATTCTACAAATCAAATATTCCCATAGAATTAGTTGGTTCTGGCTCAAAAAGAAAAATAGGAAAACCACTCCAGTGCGCAAAAATCTTAAATTTGTCAAAGCTCAATGGAATAATAGAATATTTGCCAGAGGAGCTTTATATAAAGGTTAAGGCTTGTACTCCGATTGACCAAATAGAAGAAGAATTAAAAAAAAATAAACAGCAATTAGCTTTTGAACCGATTGATTTTGGGTATTTATTTTTAGGAAAAAGTGATTATGGAACAGCAGCAGGTCAAGTTGCCTGTAATATTTCTGGACCACGTAGGTTTAAAGTTGGAAGTGTAAGAGATCATGTTTTAGGATTTAGAGGGGTTAATGGCAGAGGTGAGATTATAAAATCAGGTGGAATAGTAGTAAAAAACGTAACAGGCTATGACTTAAGTAAACTAGTTTGTGGTTCTTATGGCACTTTAGTAGCTTTAACGGAAATTACTTTTAAAGTTTTGCCCACTCCTGCAGCAAGTACAACATTAGTTATGCATAACCTAAAACTGGAGACGGCAATTTCTTTCTAGAACTCAGGAAACAAGTAGAGTTTTCTTTGATAACTAATGCATGGAAATGTCCTATTACCAATAAAGTATTAGATACGACACTCGACG
>Ga0208570_1000333_pt1 | contig 18677 bp, 14 predicted proteins | sample DeeseametaMP1202_FD_184192 | JGI IMG/M metagenome (GOLD analysis project Ga0208570, IMG submission 184192) | Marine microbial communities from the Deep Indian Ocean - MP1202 (SPAdes) | ecosystem: Environmental > Aquatic > Marine > Oceanic | place: South Indian Ocean | collected 2011-03-08
AAGGCAGAATTTGAAGAAAGCAACCCTCCATTGCCCAAAGTGGGCAAGACAGCTAAAGACTTCACCTATGAAAGTAATATAATAAGTTTAAAAACCTCTCAGGTCCAACTGGGAATTGGGTTTACGTTCTGAATCTCATTAAAATGAGGTTTTGTCCTTAATTACTACAATATTTCTCCTGATTCAGGTACATAAACCGTCAAGCACTTCAAAATAATCCGGAAAAGTTTTGCTCACACATCCAGGATTATTTATTGTTATTGGAGACTCTCCGCAGGCTGCCAGCGAAAAAGCCATCGCCATTCTGTGGTCATCGTAGGTATCAATTTCAGCCTTCCGGATTTGCTCCGGCGGTTGAATGACAAGATAATCGTAACCTTCCTCAACCTCAGCTCCAAGTTTGCGTAATTCTGTAGAAACTGCCTGCAGCCTTTCGGTTTCTTTTACCCTCCAATTGTAGATGTTCCGGATGGCCGTAGGTCCGGAAGCAAACAGAGCCGCAACTGCCAATGTCATGGCCGCGTCCGGCATTTGATTCATGTCAACATCAATTCCGTTTAAAGAGTTTCCGGTCAGTTTAACCTGCTGTGGTTCCCATTCAACTTTGGCTCCCATTTTTTCCAGGACTTCAGCAAAACGTGCATCCCCCTGCAAGCTGTCAGTACCGCATCCATTTACCGTCACAGTTCCTTTGGTAATTGCAGCACCAGCCAGAAAATAAGAGGCGGATGAGGCGTCGCCTTCTACAAAAATGCTTCCTGGAGAGCGATATGTTTGACGGGGAATATGGAAAAGACGGAAGTTTTCGTGATTCACAGAAACACCAAAACTCCGCATCAGACGCAGCGTCATTTCCACGTAAGGCACAGAAACCAGTTTATCGGTTATTTCAATTTGCACCTCTTTGTCTGCATAAGGCGCGGCCAGCAGAATTGCTGTCAAATATTGACTGCTGATTGCACCGCTCAAACGGGTAATTCCCCCGGGAAGGCCGTCTGCAATCACTTCCACCGGCGGACAATCTGTTCCGTTTATGCAACGCAAATTTGCTCCGAGCTGGGAAAGGCCGTTTACCAAATCGATGATAGGGCGCTCCCGCATGCGCTGCACTCCATCCAGAACAAAACGTCCGTGTCCCAAAGTCATGGCTGCGGTCAAAGGCCTGATTGCTGTTCCGGCGTTTCCCAGCATCAAAGTGGCTTCTTTAACCGGAATTATTCCAGATGTTCCTGAAACTGTTATGAGATTTTCTGCACGGTTTTCTTCGAGCTGAATTCCAAGTGTTTCCAATGCTTCCACCATTCGGCGGACGTCATCACTGTCCAGCAGATTCTGAATTTCAGTCTTTCCTTCAGCCAACATGCTCAAAAGCAAAATTCGGTTGGAGAGACTCTTGGAACCCGGTAAAACTACGCTGCCGGAAATTTTCTGGATCGGAGACAAAGTGAGTTTGTCCGGAAGACTCATGCGCGGCCCCGGATTTTTCGTTCAATATAAAATTCAGCTGCTTTGTATGAACTGCGCACCAACGGTCCGGAGGCCACATATTCAAACCCCATTTTGTCGCCCAATTCAGCCAGTTCAGCAAACTCTTCCGGAGGCACGAACTTTTCAACTTTCAAATGTTTTTTTGTGGGCTGCAGATATTGACCTATGGTAAGAAAATCCACTCCGACATCACGCAGATCCTCCATGGCCCGCAAAGTTTCTACGCGGCTTTCGCCCACGCCGAGCATCAGTGAAGATTTGGTGTATCCCTGCGGACAGTTTTGTTTGAGGTATCGTAAAACTTGCAGTGACTGGTCATAACCTGCACGTGCATCCCGGACTATTGGAGTGAGACTCCGGACGGTTTCCAGGTTGTGTGCTAAAACCGCAGGGCGTGCGTTTATTACTTGTTGAACCAGTTCTGTTTTTCCCTGAAAATCCGGCATCAGCATTTCAATTAACATGTCCGGACAGGCTCGTTGAGTAGACCGGATGCAGCGGGCAATGTGCGCAGCACCCTGATCCGGGAGATCGTCACGGTCAACAGTCGTCAGAACCACATATTTCAAATCCATTTTATTAACAGTTTCAGCCAATTTCTTTGGTTCTTCTGCGTCTAGTGCTCCAGGACTTTTTGCGGATTTGACTGCACAAAATCTGCATCCGCGTGTACAGGTGTCGCCCATCAGCATGAAAGTTGCCGTGCCGCCGTTCCAGCATTCACCAATGTTTGGACAATTTGCTTCTTCACAAACAGTACTCAGCTTAAGATTTGCAGCACTTTTTTTGATCCACGAATAACGCTCTCCTCCCGGGAAGGGAACTTTCAGCCACGGAGGTTTTTTTGCAGTTATTTTAGTTGTTTCTGTTGGCACGTGAGTCTTTTGATGATGGTTCGCTATTTCGATTAAAGTCTTTAATTAATCTTCACCATTTCACCACACCTGTATAGACTTCACAATTCAAAACCATTCAGCTGATAGTTGGATATCAGTTGTAAAGTTTTGGTACGAAAGTGCTAAAACGAGTAGTAAGAAGAAATATTGAAAGATTCCCTGGCAACTTTATGTGTTAATGATCCAAAGAGGAAACTGAAGACTTAATAACATAAATTGTGACTTCACATTGATAAGACGCCAGATATGATCAGATGCTTTTCCCAGAACAAGACATTTGAAATTTTCTAGTGTGTTAAAAGCTATTGCACTTTTATTTTGCAGTAAATCCGTCAAGTCTGTCACCGGAACTGTTGAAGCACAAATATCTTTCTGCTGTGATTTTCACAGGATCCTCCAGATTCCACAATAAATGTGGAGAACCGCTTACCTGAATTTTTTCACCACTTTTTAATTCCACTCCAACTGTCTGCGCTGCACCAGAAAATTCAACCGTTTTCACAATGCCGTTTGCCTCGTCGTCAGGAGCAGACACAAGAATAAAATCTTCCGGACGTACCATCAGGATGCGGGTTTCTTTACCGATTTCAGCAGGTACGTCCAAAAAACCAAAAGGTGATTTTAATGATGTTTTCTCCCATTCAACCGAAAGATGGTTGGCTTCACCCACAAAAGATGAGGCCCAAAGTGTTTGCGGTTGCTGGTATATTTCTTCCGGAGTTCCAGCCTGTACCAGCTTACCTTTGTGCATGAGGAGCACACGCTCAGAAAAAGTTATTGCTTCAACCTGATCATGTGTTACGAGAATTGTTGCCACGCCTTCATGTTTAAGAATTCCCCTAATTTCGCGCCTTAGCTGCAAACGCAATTGATAATCTAAATTACTGAACGGTTCATCCATTAAAATCAGCCTTGGCCGTGGGGCAAGTGATCTGGCAACGGCGATTCGCTGCTGTTCTCCACCGCTGATTTGATGGGGCATTTTGGATGCAAGGTGCTGTAAACTGACCAACTTCAGCAATTCCACCACCCGTTTCTGTTTCTCACTTCGGGATCCGCTTACACCATAAGCAATGTTTTTTTCTATACTCAAATGCGGAAACAAGGCAAAATCCTGAAAAATCATACCAAATTTTCTACGCTCCGGAGGCATGATTATTTTTTTCCCTGAGATCTCTCGTTTTTCCAGCAATACTTGTCCCTTGCTGGGAACTTCCAGTCCTGCTATCAGCCGCAGCAGAGTAGATTTTCCACATCCGGATGGTCCAAGAATGGAAAGGAATTCGTGTTCCTCCAAATGCAGGCTGAAGTCACTGACGGCTTCCAGTACGCCGTAAGATTTGGTGAGATTTCTACATTCAATCATAGTTAAATAAGTTAGTTTTGCGGTGCAGTTTGCCGCAGTTGGCGATTCAGGAAAATTACTGGAAACAAACCGACTACGACAATAGTTAGGCACCAGAGAGAGGCTTCCTTGAGCAGTTCTTCTGTGGCATAACCGTATGCCCTGGTTGCAAGTGTACTAAAATTAAAAGGCTGGAGCATAAGTGTCGCGGGCAACTCTTTCATCACATCGACAAAGACCAGCATTCCGGCGGCTAACACGCTGCCTCGAAGCAGCGGCAAATGTACCTGCTTTAAAGTTTGCCAGGTGTTCTTTCCCAAAGATCTACTTGCGTCTTCCATATCGGAAGTGATCCTCCCAAGTCCTGATTCGGCGGTACCGTAAGCCAGGGCAAGAAACCGTACAAGGTAAGCAAAAACCAAAATGAACAAAGTTCCGCTCAGCAGATAACCAGTAGTTATTCCAAATGTTTCCTGCATCCATGCATCCATTGTCCGGTCAAACCAGGCAAAAGGCAAGAGGACACCGAGCGCAACAACCGGTCCCGGGAAAGTATAACCGAGACTTACCAGGCGTGCTGCCCAATGAATTCTGCGGCGCTTGCTGAGTCGGGAACCGAAAGCCATTAAAAGGCCGATAAATACTCCTAATAATGCGGTTACGCCAGCCAGAAAAATACTGTTTCCGGCATCGCTGAAAAAGCGGTCCAACATCACTCCACGCCAGCTTTCAGTTGCCCACTGAATCAATAAACCTGCAGGCAAAGCAAATCCGAACAGTACCGGAAATATACAAAATAACAAAGCCAGGACGGCACGGATTCCAGAAAGAGGATATCTGGTATGTGCATTTTTTATACTGCTTTGTGCGTGGAAACGCTGTTGTTTTCGCGAGTAGCGTTCCAAAAATATAAAGAAGCTGATGAACGTCAGTAACGATAAAGAAAGCTGAGCTGCACCCGGAGCATTGTATGCTCCGAACCATGTATGATAAATCCCGGTAGTAAAGGTTTGTACGGCAAATAACTGCATTGTGCCAAAATCTGCCAGGGTTTCCATCATTGCCAGGCTGACACCAACCACAATCGCCGGACGCGCCAATGGCAAGGCAATCATAAAAAAACTGTTACCTGCACTTTTGTCCAGCATCCGGCTGGCTTCCATCAATGTAGCCGATTGTTGAAGAAACGCGGTTCTGGCAAGCAGATAAACGTAAGGAAAGAGTACTAGCGAGAGCATCGTTATTGCGCCTCCAAGTGAGGCAATCGGCGGAAACCAGTAGTCCATGTAATTCTGCCAGCCGAACCACAAACGGAGTTGTTCCTGCACCGGTCCGGAAAATTCCAGCAGTTCCACGTAGACCATCGCGATAATGTAACCGGGAAATGCCAACGGCAGTAACAATGCCCATTCCATCATCCGACGCCCGGGAAATTCTGTCATTGAAATCAACCACCCCGTACTCACTCCTAAAAGAAGAGTGCCGCTGCCAACACCAAGCATCAGCCAGAATGTGTTTTTTAGATAACCGGGCATAACCGTGCTTAATAAATGTCCCCATACATTTTCTCCTCCTGAACCGGCAGTTACGATCAGAGAGAAAAAAGGTAACGCAAACAACAAAGCCAGCGAGAGTGTCAAAAGATTCCAGCTTCCGGAAGAGTGGACGGAAGATTTCATTTTTTTCTGGGAGATGAATTCAAGGTTGAATGGAACGTTTTTTGTCTTTGGGAATTTCTATCACAAAGATTTTCTCTGCAACATGAAAAGGCAGAGACGAAGGACCCTCTTTGGATTCAAGTGAGATGGAGCGCATCACTTCCGTTTTTTCAATTACTTTGTGTTGCTTGCCGGGCATCACTTTGTGCTCATGCAGGATCTTCATCAAATCAACTGAATCCTCTAATACCTCTCCAATCATGGCAACCTCAACAGTCATTCCCGGCCGTGCTTCCATGAGAGTGATTGTATTTTCAGGTAATTCGGTTCCGGGCATTGGTGTACCGTGTGGGCAAAATTCGGGTTTACCGAGGAACTCTGCAAGTTTTTCAACTACCATAGGAGTCATTGCGTGTTCCAAAAGGTGTGCGTGCTGATGCACTTCGTACCATGGAATTCCCAGTGTATTGCAAAGAAAATATTCAGAGAGGTTATGACGGTAGGCAATGTCTTCAGCAATACTTTGGCCTTCTTTTGTCAATGCAAGTTCTTTTGTTTTTGTTACATTGACCAATCCATCCCGCTGCATTCTTAAGATTGTTGCATGAACGGTTGGAGGACTTGTGTCCAAACGGTTTGCAAGTGTAACCGCTTTTGCCGGCTCTCCTGCACGGTTCAGTTTGTAGAGTGTCAGCAGATACTCTTCAATAACTTTAGAATGCTCAGTCATAGCACTTTTTAATTGGGGTTTGAAATTAGCATATACTAACAGCAATGTTTGAGAATGACAACCTCTATCTTCCGGTAGCCGAGCGGCGGCCTTTCGTTAATGTACAACTGAAAACGGCAAAAACCATTTCAGCTGCAGAAACTCACTTAGGCCCGCAATAACAAATTACATGTGAAATTTTTTCAACTGTCATGTAGCGAGTTCCTGATTAAAAATTAATGTTCCTGAAATCTTTGTGCTTAATTGTCAAAATCAACTTCATCAAGTATTTTGATGGCTTTTTTTCGGTGACTGCCGATTTCAGCTAAATTACGCTGATCCTGTTTGAAAACACCTTTCTTGACTCCGTCCTGTCCACCACCGAAACCCTGTACGATTCCTGAATACTGAATTCCGGATTTGACCGGATATTCATGGTTCACCTGTGCATACATGTATTGGGCTAGTTTCCCTGAAAGAAACTCCAGCATTTTTACAGCCTCAGCTTTGTTTTTTGCTGCTTTAGTGACTGCGCCTCCGGAGATATTCATGTGGGTACCACGATCACCTTGATTTGGAAAATAAATTCCTACTGATGCGGCCCATGCACGCTGGTCTTCACGCTCCAGCATTTTACCCATGTAATATGTGTTTCCCAGCGCGACATCACACTGTCCCTGATAAATGGCTTTGACCTGACCTCGATCGTTTCCGCTAGGTTTGCGTCCCCGATTGTTTTTCAAACCCTGCAGCCAAGTTTTCGCTTTGGCCGCACCATGTTCTGCAATCATTGAAGAAATTAATGCCACATTGTATTTGTGGTATCCGGAACGGGTACAGACACGTTGGTTGTTTCCGGATTCACCCAATGCCTCATAGGTGGATAATTCACCGACTTTGATACGCTCTTTTGAATAATAAATCACACGGGCGCGAGCAGTTAGAGCCGTCCAAAGCCCTTTTGGGTCACGGTAGTTTCCCGGAACATTCTGTTCAATTACATTTGAGTTTATTGGCTGAAATAGTCCTGCGTCTGCAATTGCGGTCAAATTTGAAATGTCCACTGTCAGCAGGGCATCGACCGAACCCGGCTGCTGCTTGAGGCGCTCCAGAGAGCCTTTTTTGAGATAAACAACATTGGCCTTGATTCCGGTTTGTTCTTCAAATACATCCAGAAAAGGCCGGAGCAAAAATTCCTGCCGCTCCGAAAGAATATTTACTTGTGCAGCCGGGGCAAAATGTGGAAACCACAACAGACTTCCGAGAATGAGGGTTATGATTTTTTTATTGTTAAACATAGTATTTCTTTACAAAAATATTAAAAATAACCCTGAGTCAGGATGTTGATAAAAAATTTAATTCTTTGTAAGAGATCTTCCAGCTTGAGCCTTTATCGATTTCCCCCGAAATACTGCAACTTCGATGAAAGAGAAGGAGGAGTTGGAGTAGGGATTGCCCTGGCAAAAATACCAGTATTGTAGTTATAGTAAGCAAAATAAAATTATTAGTCTACACTAATTTAATTAAAAAGCCTAATTTTTTATTTCACGATAGCAACCAGTAAGAATTTTCGCAATCGATTCAGAAAAGTGTCGGTATTAATATATTATGAATTAGAGATTTTCCTGTCCTCAAAATACTGAAGAAGTTTTTCGTTGAAAAGCAGCATGTCACGATAATCAATTGCACCGATGTTGGCAATCCTGAAAGTATCTTGCTTGGCTCCTTTTCCAGGATAGATTGTGATATCGTTTTCATAAAAATAGTCATGCATTTCCATAAAATCGTAGTTTGGGGATTGCGGTTCTAAGATTGCCGTCAACAGCTTGGAGTGTTGAGATTTGGGCAGAAGGAGTTCCAGCCCGACTTTATCAATACCGTCCAGCAGAGTCTCATAAGCTTTGAAATAGCGTGCAGTCCGTCCAGCCTGTGTCTCTACAAAAAACTCATCCAGAGCTGCATTAAGAGCATAAACAATCTGCACAGGAGGCGTGAATTGAAATTGTCCGGTTTTTTCAATGTAACTGTGATTTCCCCACAAATTGAGGTAAAGATTACGCGCCGGGAATTTTGCAATTTTTGCGAGTTTTTCATTATTTGCAATCACAAAACTTGTACCTGCCATGCCTTGAATACACTTGTTTGAAGAAGATATTAAATAATCAATCGGCAGTTCCTGCAAGTCAATGGGCAGTCCTGCATAAGAGGACATGGCATCAACAATTGAATCAACTTCATATTTTTGGCAAAGTTCCAATAGTTCCGGCAGAGGGTTGAGCATTCCAGTAGTTGTTTCGTGATGCACAAAAGCGAAGTGCGTCAGTTCACGGTCCTGCTGAAATATTGATTCAATTTCCGCCACGTCCGGATATTCCCCCCAACCGATTCTGTATGTCCGGTGCGGAATGCCATAGGCTTGAATAATCGTTTCTGCGCGCTTACCATAAGCGCCATTATCGAGAATCAGAATTTTGCCGTCCGGAGCTACAACCGAACTCAAGGCTGCTTCAACTCCGGCAGTTCCGGATCCGGCAAAAATGACAGCACTATGCGTCAAATTGCCATTAACCACCTGAACCACTTTTTTTAAAACGGACTGGGTGAGGTCACCAAATTCCTGTTCGCGGGGACAAATGTCCGGAACCATCAGTGCCTGCTTGACGCTGTCAGTCGTTGTGGCTGGACCTGGATTGAGAAGGATATTACGTTTCATGAGATAATTAGCTTGGACTGTTGAGAAATTATGGTGAATTCTTCTTCAATAATGTTAAATACTACTAAATCCTTTCGTATCTGTAAAATGCAAATAAACAATTCTTTCGATTGATTAAATCAATAGTAGTAAAATATTTTAAGATAAACAGGGCTTACTAAAATATTATTTTCTTGTCATCCCGGACTTAATCCGGGATCCAGATTCCCAAAAAGGTTGAGTCCAGGAATTGAAGAGTAACAACCTTTATACTCGTGATTAATCTCCTTGTAAAATAAACTCAAACAACAGAAGTACAGGGCTTTTGTTATTTTTCAGGAAAACCACTTGCAGTTGATTTCATGGGGTTAATTATAGCCTAATGATATTATTTTAAAATATTATTTTTCAGGAAGCTTACTATTTTTGAAAGAAAAAATTTACTATTGTTTAAATCAATAGATAAGATACAATATTGATATTATACAGATATTGATATTGTTGTTAAAATAAATCTTTTCTACTGTATCCGGAGTTTCCGGAAAATATTTTTTCACTCACAAAAAGGAGATCAAAATGAGCATTCAATCAAATTACGTTTACACCCGTGGCTACCGCGGAAAAGTCAAAGGGCTGGTACTGGACTGGAGCGGCACCACTGCAGATGAATACGTACTTGCCCCGGCCGTGGTGTTTGTAGATGTTTTTAAGAAATATAATGTTGAAATCAGCATGGCTGAAGCAAGAGGGCCGATGGGGCTGCGAAAGGACCTTCACATCCTTGAGTTGACCAAGGTTCCGGAAATTCGTGAGCGCTGGAAAACGGTATACGGTAAGTATCCGGATCAGAGTGATGTGGATGATATGTTTAAGGATTTTGTCCCAATGCAGCTCGCCTGTCTCAGGAAGTATACCACCCTCCTTCCCCACGTCGCAGAGGTGACTCAAAAATTTCAAAAAGAAGGTATCAAAATTGGGAGTTCTACAGGTTTTGTAAGGAGCATGGTAGACATCCTTGAAGAGGATGCGAAAAAACAGGGGTACACTCCGGATGCATCCGTGGCAGGAGACGAAGTGATTAATGGTGCCAGACCCAAGCCGTTTATGGTTTATCGAAATCTCGATCTGATGAATGTTCACCCAATTCAGTCCGTGGTAAAGGTTGATGATACCGTTTCAGGTGTCGGTGAAGCGCTTGAAGCCGGCTGTTGGGGAGTAGGTATCGCTCGTTACAGCAACTACATGGACATGGATACACTCGAAGAGGCTGGTTCGCTTCCTGAAGAAGAAATCCAGCGCAGGCTGATTAAAACGAGGGATATCCTGCAAAAAGCTGGTGCACACTATGTTGTTGATACTTTTGACCAATTGGTGGATGTTGTTGATGACATTAACCTGCGCCTCTCCAGAGGGGAACGTCCCTAAATCAGGATTGATCAGTGATACTTGAGAGCAAAGGGTAAAGGTTTTTAAAAGTCAATCGTAGTTCGCCGTTGGGTCATAGTGCAGCATGAAGGCCTCTGGTTCACAAGTATCCAGCGAGGATCTAACTTATTGAAGAGCTCCTGGCAGAAACTACTCTGATACTAATTTCCAGATGTAATCACCGCTCCGCTAATCAGTGTCCAGAGTGAGAGCAACTGATTTTGAATTGAATTGGTGTTTTGTCCTTGATAGGGTAAGCGAACTTTGATCAATCCTGGCAAAATACTCAATCCTTAGTTCAGCAGAACGGTTAGTGCAAAAAGAAAAAAGAGTGTGGAAATACTCCGATGATATTGTTTTAATCAATAGATTAGATATAAAAATAATATTTTACAGATTTAAATAAAGTGTTAGGATTAGAAATATTCTTTCACCACCGTACCTTCCGGAATACAATCAACACATAAATTGAGAAAAAAACTGTTACTTGAAAGGAGCGAAACCACAACTGACGCAGAGCTCAATTGTAATAATAAAAACTATTTCTGATGCACAAGTCACAATTATGTGACATTGCGGAAGAAATAAATTGGAGGAGTCGCCTATGGAATGAAATTACTATCTTGGTATGAAACCACAATTCAAAGTTATTTCTACTTTTAAGCAGATGTCACAATAGTGTGACATTGCGGAAGAGTTAAATTATCATGGAGAATGATTATGAAAAATTTATTCATAAATCGATATTGGTCCCAAAATGCAGTGATTAAAAAGTTAATCACTGCATTTAGCATATTGACAATAAGTTTTGGGGTTGTAGGTTCACAGTTAGCAATGGCGGCAACTTGTGAAAATCCTGACGCCTTGACCTTCGCCATTATTCCCACAGAAGAAACCGTAGCAGAGTTGCAGCTGTACAAGCCTGTTACTGATCGTATGGAGGAGCTTACCGGTAAGAAGATCCAGTTCTTTATGCCGACTTCGTACGCTTCAGTTGTCGAAGGCTTGCTGAGCAAGTTCGTTGATGTGGCTGTTTTGGGACCATACACCTATGTCATCGCTAACTCGAAAGACAAGAGTATTGAAGTCTTTGCAACTTATGCCAAGCGTCCTGGTCATATGCAGGAAGAAGGTCCGGGGTATCGTGGTGTTTTAATTTCCAAACGAGGATCAAAATTCACCACAATCGACTCGCTTAAGGGTTCTATTGTCGGACTTACAGACCCTGGGAGTACTTCTGGCAATCTAATGCCACGAGTGGCCTTCACTAAGGTTATCGGTATGGACCTTGAGAAGTTCTTCGGTAAAGTGGTTTATACTGGTAGTCATGAGCTGTCAACAGTCGCTGTAATACAAGGAAAGGTCGATTCCGCTTTTGTAGCTTCGCACCGTTTTGACAATGTAGTCAACAAGGGTGAAGCCTCGCTTGACGCAGTCAATATCTTGTGGAAATCTGCTGTAATTCCACAGGATCCTTTCGTTTACAGAAACACGCTATGCGGCAACATCAAGGCCAAAATCCGTGAAACATTCATAGGCCTCAAGGATGTGCCAAGTGCAAAAAAATTCCTTGATAATGTGAAGTCCAATACCTTTGTTAAGATGAGTTCGGATGACTACAATATTATTCGGGATCTCAAAAAAGCAAAGGATGCTCGCAAGAAAAAAAAGGGTTAGTGCATCATTAGTGAGGCTGAGCACAATAGTTGAAAATGACTTTTGTGCTTGGCCGATCTAATTGGAGTAAATTAAATAATTTCTGATTCAACATAATTTAAATAATAGATAAAGAATGTCAGTCCTTGAAGTAAATGAACTTCGTGTTCGTTACAAAGCTGGAAGTCCAGAAATACTAAAAGGTATTAGTTTTGAAGTAGAAGAAAACGATTTTTTTGCGATCATAGGCCCCAGTGGTGCAGGGAAATCGACTTTGATCCGTTGCATAAACAGGTTGGTAGAACCAAATTCTGGAAAGATTTATTTTAAAGGTAATGAGATAACAGGAATGTCAAACCGTCAATTACGTATTGTCAGACGTGATATTGGAATGATTTTTCAGGAATTTAACCTCATCGACCGTATGAGTGTAATGGATAATGTTCTTTCAGGGAGACTTGGATACACGGGTAATCTTAGGTCTTTATTTAAAATATTTCCTCGAAAAGACATAGAAAAAGCATTAAATCTCCTCGATAGGGTTGGTTTGAGTGATCAAGCTGACAAGCGAGCGGATGAACTTTCAGGAGGACAACGCCAGCGGGTTGGTATAGCCCGCGCGTTGATACAAGGTCCAAAATTGCTTCTTGTAGATGAACCCACGTCATCTTTAGATCCTAAGATATCAAGAGAGATCATGGGTCTGATTAAGGAGATGGCTACAGAACTTAATGTACCTTGTCTTTGTAACATTCATGACGTTCAATTGGCAATGGAATTTTGTAATAAAATTATCGGTATTAAAGATGGAGTGAAGATGTTTGATGGAACAACTGAATCACTTAATAAAGAGAAACTTGACGAAATTTATTTAATGGAAGTACTTTGAGTTTAAATCTATGAAATCAGACCAATTATTGACCAAGACTGCCATCAATGTTGACGATATCCTTGTAAAACGAAATCGTGACAAGGTCTCGCACTGCATATTTTTTATTGTGGTAATGGCGATGGCACTTTGGAGTGTAAATGTAACGATTATTGAGGATACTGATTGGGAGCGCATGGGGAGCTTTAGCGAGGTTCTTGCTTCTGCTGGAAGATTTATTGGGATAGATTTTTACTTAATTCCAAATCTTTTAGAACCTGCTATTGAAACATTCATGATTTCTTTTTTGGGTACTCTTATTGGTGTAATAATTTGTGTTCCAGCAACTTGGTTCGGTGCTCGGAACATTACCCCCTTCAAACCAATTACCTATCCGATTGGTCGTCTCTTGATGTCCATTAGCCGCTCAATCCACGAGATTGTTTGGGCGTTATTTTTTGTCGCAGTTTTAGGATTGGGCGCACTTCCAGGAATATTTGCAATCGCAGTTCGATCTGTTGGATTCATTGCTAAGATGTCTGCTGAAGCCATCGAGAACGTCGAACTAGGTCCGGTAGATGCTATCCGAGCTACAGGTGCCAACAACTTCCAAGTATTGCTTTTTGCCATTCTCCCACAGGTGCTGCCACAGGTTCTGGGAATCATTTTCTTCGAGTGGGAGATAAACATCAGGCGTTCAGCAATTCTCGGACTTGTAGGTGCGGGTGGCTTAGGTCTCGTTTTTTTTCGTCAAATGAATACTTTCAATCATCACGGAGTGACAACTGTCATAATAGCTATCCTGGGAATTATAATGATAGGAGAAGTAATTTCTCATTACACTCGCAATAGGGTGATATGAACTAGATATATGTGTGAATTAGTAAAACAACTATGAGTTCAATAACCCACAAATCATCAGCAATTATTCCAAAAACTTCCAAAGAATGGATAAGATTTAAGTATACGGATTCTTTTATACGTTATGCATTTTGGTTTTCAACTCTGGTTTTCATTGCCGTATCTATTGAATATCTTAACATTCCTTTGAACAGACTGTTTGGAATGTTTGGGCGTATGGGTGACACTTTTGCAAATCGTTACTATCCACCAGATATAGAATACATTATTGACTTAGATTATGCGGAATCCATTATTGAAACTATGCAAATGGCATATCTTGGTGCATTGTTTGGGCTCTTAGCCACTATACCACTCGGATGGTTCTCAGCGTTCAACATGACACCATCCAGGCGCTTTGTCTATCCTGTAGCAAGGTTGATAACCATGAGTTGCCGTGCCGTACATGAGATGATTTGGGCAATTTTGTTTGTTTCTATTCTCGGCTTTGGCATGTTGCCGGGAGTGCTGGCGTTGACGTTCTTTTCTACCGGGTTTGCAGGGAAGCTATTTGCTGATGAAATAGAAGCCATCGATATGGGACCCGTAGAAGCTATCAGAGCGACTGGTGCAAACCTGTTTCAAGTGATGATATTTGGTGTGTTTCCACAGGTTCGTGTTGCATTCACAGGTATAGCCATATACACTTGGGATGCCGCCTTTCGTGCTGCAACTGTGGTTGGGTTTTTTGGTGCCGGAGGCATGGGCTGGTATTTGAAACGTAATGTACTACAAATAGAGACTGAACGAGTTACCGCAATTTTGCTTTCTATTCTCATCTTGGTTTTAATTTCGGAAATTATTTCAGCATGGGCCCGTGATCGAGTGATGCGGATGAAATAAATTATCAAATTTTAGAGACTGACTGTCGATAAAACAAAAATAAAGTGAAAATACATTTTGAATATTACAATTAATAATAAAGCCCTCCTCGAAATAATATATTCTTATAATTCAACTACATTCAATATCTCATTATGGTTTCAGATATAATAAAGCTGAACGGGGTAGAATACGCTTGGCCTAAAAGGCCGGTTGTTGTTGTTTGCATTGATGGTGGCGATCCTGAATACATTGAAGCGGGCATCAAGGATGGCATTATTCCTAATATTGAGAACTTCATGAAAAATGGGTTTTATTCTGTTGCACAAGGGTCTATGCCGAGTTTTACTTGTCCCAACAATATGTCAATTGTTACTGGATGTGAGCCTGTTGTGCATGGGATTTCGGGCAACTATTACCTGGATCGTGAGACTTCCAAACCTGTGTTAATGACTGGCCCTGATTTGCTTCGTACTCGTTCAATCATGAGTGAGTTTTCCAGACATGGAGCTAAGGTCGTTTCTATAACTGCGAAAGACAAGTTGCGGAAACAACTTCAAAAAGATATGAACCTTTCTAGTGGTTCTGTGAGCATGTCGTCCCAATACGCCCACGATTGCTCTATGGAGGAAAACGGTATAGAAAGATTTCTTGAATTTGTTGGTCTGCCACAACCTGAAATGTACTCTGCCGACCTGTCATTGTTTGTCCTACAAGCAGGAATAAAGTTTCTTGAAGAGCGAAGGCCAGATATCCTCTATCTCTCACTAACTGATTTCATACAACATACCCACGCTCCTGGAACTGATGTCGCAAATCAATTTTATAAAGCAATGGACGCTCTCTTTGGCCAAATGGTGGAATTAGGTGCTGTGGTTGCGTTGATTGCAGATCACGGTATGGGTGACAAGGCTGACGCAAAAGGAGATCCTAAAGTAATCTGGCTGCAGGATATCTTGAATGCCGAACTTGGTGAGGGAATATGCACAGTCATTTGCCCAATTACTGATGCCTTCGTCGGTCATCATGGCGCTCTAGGTGGTTTTGTCAGGGTATATATCAATGGCAGAGCAGAGCGCGAAAAAGTCGTTGAAATAGTCCAAGACCAAACTGGTATCGAGAAGGCCTGGTTAGCAGAGGATGTCGCCGAAGAACTGGAACAGCCTCTAGATCGAGAAGGCGACGTTGCAGTAATGGGTGACAAGTGGACTGTGATTGGTGGTCGAGCAGTCGATCATGATCTCTCTGCCTTGAAAGGACACAGACTTCGTACCCACGGTAGTTTGTACGAGGCGAACATTCCTTTCGTTATCAGTGAACCATTGACAGGCTCTTATGCCGAGCGTCACCTTACAACCACATTACGGAGCCATGAGATATTTGACTATGTCTTGAATGGTGTGTCTTAAACAGGAGAAGATTACTTTTCCTGGTGACAAGTTCTGGAATTACTCAATTCCCTACGATAGTCTTGAGTCCAGTGCGGCGAACCTTTGTAAAGCTGTACATACCATTTGAACAGCTATTAGTTGTTGCTAAAAAATCATCGATTAATTCGGTTGTAACAATATAACTGTGATTTTTCAATGATAATGAAAATATTATGAATTCAATTACTTGTGCTTTTATTGGCCTTGGTAAAATGGGGCGTGAACTTTGTGGACGAATTGGTGGTGCAGGGTATAGGACTCTTGCATATGATCTTGACCCAGAGGCCTCGAAGTACGCAGAAGAAAGTTATAAAAATGTAACCTCCTCCGCTTTATTACCTGCTGTGAAAAACTCTGCAGTAGTTTTCAGTTGCCTTCCTAACTCACATCATGTAAGCGAAGTAGTCAATAATTTTCTTCAACAGAAAGGAACTTTAAATAAAGTTCAATACTGGGTAGATACAACTTCAGGGCACCCTGGGGAGTCTCAAAAAATAGCTTCAGAACTCATGTCACAGGACGTTATATTTTTTGACTGTGCTGTTTCAGGAGGGCCTGCAGGAGCAACTGCTGGTACTCTTACTGCTATGGTTGGTGGAGACCACAGTGCTTTCGGTGAAGTTCAAAGTATAATATCTTCCTTTGCAAAAAATATTGTTCATCTAGGTCCAAGCGGAGCAGGTCATGCAGTTAAAGCAGTCAACAATACATTACTTGCAGCAAATATCTGTAGTGTTTCGGAAGGTTTGATTGCATTGAAAAAATATGGCATTCCACTTGATGTTGCACTTAAAGCAATTAGTACTTCCTCGGGTCGGTCTTGGGTCACTCAACAAAGGATGCCCGAGCATGTTTTGACAAGAGGATTTGACTATGGATTTTCCCTTGGTTTGTTATGTAAAGATGTGGATACCTGTATGGGTATGTTGCAGGAAAGTAATATACCCGCACCATCGCTAAGGGTTACACGAGAAATAATTCAGGTTGCAAAAAATATCTTGGGAGATGAGTCTGATCATTTGGAGATAGTAAAGATAATTGAAGATTGGTCTGGAGAAACAATTGAATGAGTTTTCATCACTGTACAAGTGATTATTTCAGTTGGAGAACAACACAAAGGTGTGAAAGCCACTTCAAAGTCGACTGAGCACTGCTGTAAACGTCAAACAGCGTAAGGCTGCTTGTGCTCAAAAAAGAAGAAAGTATGAATAGATGAAAACTCCAGAATTAGGTTTTTCTCCAAAAGGACTTTATATAGGTGGAAAATGGGAGGAAAGTGTAAAAGGGAAAACATTTGAAAGTATCAATCCTGCAAATATGGATTATTTGGGTGAATTACCTTTAGCTGATGAAGAGGATGTAAATCGGGCTGTTATTGCAGCAAAGGAGGCATTCTATGATTGGAGTAGAATGCCAATCAAGGAACGTGCTGGTTTTCTAGATGCTCTAGCTGAAATATTACAAGACAAACGTGATGAACTGGGTTTGATGGATTGTCTTGATTCAGGTAACACTATTTCTGGAATGAAAGGAGATGTTGATTGGTCTGCAGATACTTTACGTTATTTTGCCGGTTTGATTGCTGAAATTAAAGGTGAAACATTTTCAGAAAAACCTGGTCATTTGAATTTTACCCGTCGTGAACCTTATGGAGTTGTGGCCAAGATCAATCCATTTAATCATCCTCTCCGTTTTTGTGCAGAGAAATCTGCAGCAGCTCTTGCTGCAGGAAATACTGTTGTAATCAAGGCCTCTGAACAAGCACCCTTATCAAGTTTACGGTTTGCTGAAATCTGTCACGAAGTCCTTCCACCTGGTGTCGTAAATGTATTGACTGGTGGAATTACTTGTGGTCAGGCAATGGTCAGACACCCTGATGTGCGACGTGTGGGTGTCGTTGGTTCCGTCTCAACTGGGATATCCATAGCAAAAGATGCAGCAGAAGATCTTACTCATGTTACATTGGAATTGGGGGGTAAAAACCCTGTCATTATTTTTCCTGATGTTGATCCAAAGGAAGCTGCTTCCTTTGCAATTAAAGGTATGAACATGAACCGTCAAGGCCAGTCATGCAGTTCTACTTCACGTGTGTTTGTTCATCAAAATATTCAAAATGAAGTGATTGAGGAACTGAAAGTATTGATTGAAAAGTTGCCAGTTGGATTACCATGGATAGAGAGCAACGAAGTAGGACCGATCGTTTCGCAACTCCAATACGATAAAATTATGGATTTTATCGCTTCAGCAGAGCGAGAAGGCGCAACATTGGTTTCAGGAGGAGGTTCTCCGAATGACGAACTTCTTAGTAAGGGTTTTTTCATTCAGCCAACGATCTTCAGCAATGTCAAACCTGAAATGCGAATTGCAAGGGAAGAAATATTTGGGCCTGTAATGTCTGTATTTAAATGGAATGACTACGAGAATCTTATATCAGAAATAAATGGACTTGAATTTGGACTTACAGCAATGATAGTCACGAATAATATGAAACAGGCAATGGAAACATCGGAGCGGGTTGAAGCGGGGTATATTTGGATAAATACAAACGGGCGTTATCTAGGGGCGCCATATGGCGGATGGAAAGCGAGTGGTATTGGTCAAGAGGAGTGTTTTGATGAACTTCTCAGTTACACAAGAATAAAAAACGTCAATTTGCGTTGGTAATTTCATTCTCCTAATCAAATATTACAAAATTAGTTCTAATTTTTTTATCTTTTCATTATATTGAAATTGCTTATGTTAAACCTTCTATCAATGCAATATTAAGAAATTTATCGAAACAGTTGAA
>Ga0208570_1000352_pt1 | contig 17958 bp, 12 predicted proteins | sample DeeseametaMP1202_FD_184192 | JGI IMG/M metagenome (GOLD analysis project Ga0208570, IMG submission 184192) | Marine microbial communities from the Deep Indian Ocean - MP1202 (SPAdes) | ecosystem: Environmental > Aquatic > Marine > Oceanic | place: South Indian Ocean | collected 2011-03-08
CGCGGTGGCAACAGGTGCCCTGAGCGATCTCGTTCTCGTGGTGGGGAAATATAAGATCCTGACCACCGCCGTGAATGTCGATGGTCTTGGCCAAGTGTTTGTTGATCATAGCAGAACATTCAATATGCCACCCCGGACGGCCGCGACCCCATGGGCTTTCCCATCCTGGCATGTCGTCAGTGGACGGTTTCCAAAGCACAAAGTCGGCGGGCTCACGCTTATAAGAGGCTTCCTCTACGCGCTCGCTGGCACCGGCGATCATGTCATCCAGCTTGCGGTGAGATAACGCGCCATAGTGCGCATCGGTGCTCACTTGAAACAGTACATGCCCTTGCGCTGAATAAGCATGGCCGTTATCCATCAATGCCTGAATCTGTTCGATCATGGCGTCGATGTTATCGGTTGCTCGCGGCTCCAGGCTAGGGGGTAGGGTGTTGAGCCGGCCCATATCCTGGTGGAACGCTTGTGTGTACTGATCACTGAAATCCCGAATCGATATACCGTTCTCGCGCGCTGCATTATTGATTTTATCATCCACGTCGGTAATGTTGCGCGCGTATTTCACTGCCGGGTAATGCCGTTTCAATAAGCGGAACAATAGATCAAAAATCACCACTGGGCGGGAATTTCCGATATGCACGTAGTTGTAGACCGTGGGACCACACACATACATCGTGACCTGATTCGGGTCGATCGGAGTGAAGCGTTCTTTTTTCTGCGACAGTGTATTGTATAAATGTATGGTCATGGTCTTCTTAAAGAGAATGTTAAATAACGTGATGCTGGTCTGGAACCTTGCTTTGTTCCTCGTTAAACCGGCGGCAGGGTAGCGTCAATCAGCTTCTGCAAGGCATCGTCCAAATCCAGTACATCGTTGTTCTTGCTGCCCAGCTGGCGCACCGCAACCTGGTGCGCTTCGGCTTCATTTTTACCGACCACCCAAATCTGCGGTACTTTAGCTTTACTGTGTTCACGGACTTTGTAGCCAATTTTTTCATTGCGCAAATCCAGTTCGCAATACACTCCGGCGGTTTTCAGTTTGTCTGCCACGCTCAAAGCCCAGTCACGTGCATCATCGGTGATAGTGGCAATCACCACTGGCACCGGGGCCATCCACAACGGTAGGTGTCCGGCACTGGATTCAATCACTATGCCCAGAAAGCGCTCTAGGGATCCCAATACCGCGCGATGCAACATAACCGGGCGATGTCTTGCGCCGTCTTCCCCGACGTATTCGGCATCGAGTCGTTCAGGTAAAACAAAATCCACCTGCAGGGTGCCGCATTGCCAATCCCGGCCAATAGCATCCTTTAACACGAACTCCAGCTTTGGACCGTAGAAAGCACCTTCACCAGGGTTGAGTTCGCATTCCAGGCCCAGGCTGTCAACCGCGCTTTGCAACGCAGACTCGGCCTTATCCCAGGTTTCATCACTGCCCGCGCGATTTTCCGGGCGGGTGGAGAATTTGATGCGGATATCGTCGAAGCCGAAGTCTTTGTATACTTCCCTCAGCATGGTAATGAAAGCGGCTGTCTCGGGATTAATCTGTTCTTCGGTGCAGAAAATATGGGCATCGTCCTGGCTGAACGAGCGCGCTCTCATTAATCCGTGCAGCGCACCGTGGGCTTCGTTACGGAACAGCGTGGTGAATTCTCCGAAACGGATCGGCAGGTCGCGGTAACTTTTTAACCCTTGCTTGAATATTTGCACGTGGCCGGGGCAATTCATGGGCTTGATGGCCATGTCCTTGTGGTCATGAGTGCAGAAGGTAAACATGTCCTCACCGTATTTATCCCAATGACCAGACTGTTCCCATAGTTTCCGATCCATAATTTGCGGAGTGGCGATTTCCTGGTAGCCATTCCGTTCCATCTTACCGCGAATGTAGTTTTCCAGTGCGCGGCGGGCACGCCAGCCTTTCGGGTGCCAGAACATGCTGCCAACGGCTTCTTCCTGCTGATGGAACAAGCCCATTTCTTTACCCAGTTTACGGTGGTCGCGCTTTTCCGCTTCCTCCAGCATGTGCAGGTATTTTTTGAGTTCTTTCGGATCGCGCCAGCAAGTGCCGTATATCCGCTGCAATTGGGGGTTGGTGGCGTCACCACGCCAGTAGGCGCCGGCCAGCTTCATGATCTTAAACGCTTTACCCAGTTTGCCGGTGGAAGGCAGGTGGGGGCCAAGGCACAGATCGATAAAATCACCTTGTCGGTACAATGAAATCACCTCATCCTGCGGCAAGTCGCGGATCAATTCGGCCTTGAAGGTTTCACCTTCTTTCTCAAAAAAGGCGATGGCTTCATCTCGGTGCCAGACCTCGCGTTGAATGGGTATGTTCTGTTCTACCAATTCGGCCATCCGGGATTCAATTTTATGCAGGTCTTCCGGAGTGAAGGATTCCTCACGATGGAAATCGTAATAAAAACCGTTCTCGATGGCGGGGCCAATGGTGACCTGTGTTTCCGGATACAGTTCTTTCACTGCCTGTGCCATCACGTGGGCGGCGTCGTGGCGCAGCAACTCTAGTGCGGCATCCTTGTCACGGGTCAGAAAAGCGATACGGCTGGATTCTGTCAGGGTGGTGGACAGGTCGACCAACTGGTCGTTGAGGTACATGGCAAGGCTGGCTTTAGCCAAGCCGGGGCCGATGTCACCGGCGACATCGAGGCCGGTGATCGGGTTGTCGTAGCGGCGCACGCTACCATCAGGCAGTGTTATTTCAATGGACATGGTTCTGGTTTCTTCCTGTCGTTTCCATCCCGTTTCGTGGACCGGACATTGTATAGAAGAATGCAGCCTTATTTAAGAGCAGGTTTCACTGCAATCGCGCCTTTCATCACGCCTTCAAAGGCTTTCACCTCGATTTCACAATCTGGATTGTCCTGATTCAGGCGACCGGCAATGTGCTCTGCCAGGTATTCGACTGTGGTATCGGTATCGATCAGGTAAACCTTTGATTTGGGCAGGGTTAATTCAAAATCACCTTGTTGGGCCTGGTAGGCGAATGTGCAGTATTCCACGCCCTTGTCGGAAAAGGGTTCTGTGAGGTCTTCTTTTGTGCCGATATAGATGTCCTTCCATTTTAGTGCCCAGGCTTTTTCAAGCAACGGGTCCCGCTTTCCATTGCGCTTCACTTTGATGCGCGAGCGGTGGCCGTGCGCGATGCGTTGGCAGTTGCCCAGGTGTTTTTTTAACCCATGACTGTAATGGTAGAAGGCTCCGCTGATTTCTTCGGTGCGCAGGCGCACCCTAATTTGCTTTACATTGGCAGGTACTGCGGCCATTGCCGCTTGCTCCAATAGCGGCGTCAGCGCTTCCGGCGAAACATGGGCCTGTTGCAACAACAGCACCGCTTCGGCGGGAGAACGGTGCCGATATTGGCGTCCTTCGCTGTCCTCCCAGTTTAAATCAGTGATGCCGTTTTGTTCGCTTTTACTGAGCGCCGGCAGTTCAGCCGGTACCACAAGCTTGTGGTCGAACAGGGATTCCAGAGCATCGCGCACCTGTTTTTTTACATCGCCGAAATCGAACACCATACCCTGCTGGTCCAGCTCGCCATGCAGCTCCAGATCCGCAATCCAGCTTTCGCCGAGGATACCCCGTACCGGGTGAACGTAGGAAAAATCGAGAACCGTGAGATGATTTACAAACAGTGCAGACATGAAAACAGGGCCTTGGGTTCAGTACAGAGTTGAATCGGTTATAATACGCTTCCCGCGCACCTCAGTATAGGATGAGCACATGACCAGCTTGTTAATTACCAACGCTCTTGTAGTCAACGAAGGCACACTCCGCGAACTGGACGTCTATATCGACGACGGGCGCATCGCTAAACTGGGGGCCGATTTATCCTCCCAGCCCGCGGATCGGGTGATAGATGCCACCGGCAAGCATCTTCTGCCGGGAATGATAGACGATCAGGTCCATTTTCGTGAGCCCGGCTTGACCCATAAAGGCGAGATAGCCACCGAATCCGCCGCCGCTGTCGCCGGTGGGATTACCAGTTATTTCGAAATGCCGAACGTGAACCCGCTGACCATTAATCGCGAGGCGCTGGAAGATAAGTATCAGCGTGCCGCGCAAAAATCTTTGGCCAACTTTGCTTTCTATCTGGGGGCCAGTAATGACAACCTGGAAAACATCAAATCCCTTGATCCGAAAGCGGCTTGCGGTATCAAAGTATTTATGGGTGCCTCTACCGGAAATATGCTGGTGGATAAACCGGAAATTCTAGAAGGTATTTTCCAGTATGCGCCGACCATCGTAGTGACCCATTGCGAAGATACCCCGATGATTAAGGCCAATGAGGATCAATACAGAGAGCAATATGGTGAAGATATCCCCATGTCCTGTCATCCGTTGATACGATCGCAGGAGGCTTGTTATAAATCCTCAAGCTTCGCCGTGGAATTGGCTAAGCGTTTCGATACCCGTTTGCATGTATTGCATTTGACGACCGAAAAAGAAATGGCCTTGTTCCGGGCAGGCCCGTTGGCGGAGAAACGCATTACTGCCGAGGCCTGTGTGCATCACCTTTTTTTCAGTGAAGAAGATTATGAAGCCAAAGGCAGCCTGATCAAATGCAATCCGGCGGTGAAGAAAGCGTCTGATCGCCAGGCCATACTGGATGCTATCAATTCCGATCTGATTGATGTGGTTGCGACCGATCATGCCCCACATACCTGGGACGAGAAGCAAGGCACCTATTTCAAGGCACCGGCCGGCTTGCCCTTGGTACAGCATGCGGTTGTGTCCATGCTCGAGCATTACCATCGCGGTCAATTCAGTCTCGAGACCATAGTCCAGAAGACCAGCCATAACGTTGCTCAGTTGTTTCAGATCGAAAATCGCGGCTATATCCGCGAGGGCTATTGGGCCGATCTTACTCTGGTGGATCTGAATGCACCGACCGTAGTGGATGACCAGAAGTTGTATTCCAAATGCGGCTGGTCGCCGTTTGGTGGTTACATATTCAAATCATCTATCGTGGCTACCCTGGTGAATGGTGAAGTGGCATTTGAAGCCGGTAAAGTGAATCAATCGGTCCGTGGCGCGCGTATTGCTTTCGAACGTTAGGTCCCTGGGATAGAATGCACTGTTAGCTGTATACACTTCGTATTGTAAAGCTCGTTTCATCGGACGGTTTAATTGGAGTTCCAATATGTTTGGCAGGCAGAACAAACAAAAGATCGTCATAGTGGGAGGGGGGGTTGCCGGGTTGAATGCGGCCCAGCAGCTCAAATCCGGCAAGTTCGACGTTACCCTTATTGATCCTTCCCCGCATATCGAGTGGCTACCTAACATTCATGAAATTATCTCCGGTGCAAAAAAAGGAGATGAGCTACGACTCAATCGGAACCTGCTGGTGCGTCGCTTGGGGCATCGTTTTTTGCTGAACCGGGCGATAGAGATGACGTCCTCTTTCGTGCACCTGGATGACGGTTCTCGGGTGCCGTTCGATGTGTGCATTGTTGCCACTGGCAGTGTGAATAATACATTTGGAATCGAAGGGGCTGATCAGTTTGCCCTGCCCATGAAAAGTGTTGAGCAATGTCAGGTGATCGCTCGCCGCCTGCACCGGGCGTCGTTGTCTCACCGAACTACCCGGGTCACTGTGGTGGGCGGTGGCATTGAAGGCGTGGAAGCGTTCGGCGAAGTGATGCGGACTTATCGTCACCGGCCGCAATTCGAGTTTAATATCGTGGAGTCCGCAGATGCTTTGCTACCCAATTGTCCGGGGCATCTCGACAGCAAGATTCGCAGCCACACGTCTGGTTTTCGTGTGCAATATCATGTGGGTGAAAGCGTTGAATCCGTCGACCCCGAAGGCATCTGTTTAATGAACGGAGGGGCAATTGAAAGTGATATTACCATTTGGTCTGGTGGGGCCTCTCCCAACGGGTTTTTACAACGATCCTATCTAACCGATACGCCGGATCAATGGGCTGATGTAAACGATTACTTCCAAAGTCAGGCCAGAGAAAATGTCTTTATTATCGGGGATGCTGCGAATCCGGGTGGTCACAGTTTATCGAAACAAGCTTATCACGCCATTGATATGGGGAAAGCCGCTGCGCACAATGTCGAACGCTTTTTGTCTGGTAAACGTCTGCGAGAATTCAAGCCTTCAGAAAAGCCGCAGGTGGTCACCTTTGGCGATCTGGATACTTTCATGCTGTTTAAGGATTTCGCAGTTTCGTCTTCCGTGTTGGGTGTTGCGAAAGAAGCGATTTATACTCTGGGAGTATTGCAACTGGCGCCGCCCAAGTCAGGCAAGGACTTAATGAATGCTCTGGACCGGCTTCAGCGCAGTGCGCGTAAAGTTTATTTGCCCGCGTTCAACCCGTTAAGTTTGCTCAGCAAGTTACCTAAAAGCCAGTTTCTATCCTGATGTCCGATTCCACGCTATACGATATTGTCGAACTTGGCGATCCGCGTTTGAGAGTGCTAGCGCTGCCGGTTGATCTGACTCGATTGCAGGAAGCCTTGGAAGTGGTGCAGGCAATGGAAAGTAGAATGCAAGAGCGTGGTGGCGTAGGTATAGCGGCTCCCCAAATCGGCGTGGGACAACAGATCATGATTATTGCATCCAAGCCCAATGCCCGTTACCCGGATGCGCCGCACATGAAGCCGATGGTTATGTTCAACCCGGTACCGTTTAATTACTCTGACCATAAAGTCACGCTATGGGAAGGCTGCTTGAGTGTGCCGGGTATACGAGGAAAAGTGACCCGTTCCGATTCTGTCAGTGTGCGTTACGCCGATAACACGGGTAAGTTGCAGGAAATTCGGCTGGACGGATTTCCCGCAAGAATTTTCCTGCACGAGTACGATCATCTAGTGGGAAAAACTTTTGTTGACCGTGTCGACTCCGTCACAGATTTGGTGACGGATAAGGTGTATTTCAAACAAATGTCTACATCAGTTAGCTAAACCCAGAATAAAATTCCACTGTTGTTCGGTGACGGGCATGACAGACAGTCGATTACCTTTACGAACCAGTGCCATATCTTCCAGTGCAGGTATGGCTTTCAATTGTTCCAGGCTAATAGTGTCTTTGAATTTTGATTTGAAGCGTACCTGCGGGCAAAACCAGCGAGGCTTGTCTTCACTGGCTTTGGGATCGTAATACTTTGCTTCCGGATCAAACTGTGTTGGGTCGGGAAACGCGTTTTTGATGACTTCTGCAATGCCGACAATGCCGGGCACTTTGGTGTTCGAATGGTAGAAAAAAATTAAATCGCCCTTTTTAATGTCGTCTCGCAGCATGTTGCGTGCCTGATAATTTCTGACGCCATCCCAGGGTTCACCTTTTTTGCCGCGTGCTTTTAAGTCATCGATGCCAAAAGTGTCAGGTTCTGATTTGAATAACCAATACCGCATATTAATTGTTTCCAAAATATATTTAGGTAAATTGTGGTGTAGATTGTAGCTTTCACTTCAAAATAGTGAAAAATACCATTAAAGTGATAGATGGTGCTTATTTTTGTATACCCCCACTTTTTGGGGCTCTCGCAGATCTACACAGTTTATAGCTTTTTTGAGCATGGCCTGTGAAGAAAAACATAATTTGAAATCAACTCGCATAGACAATATGAATGATACTAACGAAAACCCGATTTACGAGCTAAAGCCGGAGATTAACTTCTGTACCTGCGGTTGTGAAGCTCGTTTGCTAAAAGAACGTAGCGCGGATTCGGAGAAGGGAAAGCTTCGGTACGTAGTGCGTTGTTTAGATGAGATGTGTGGCCACCAGGGACGCTACACACAATATCCATGGCAGGCTATTCTGGAATGGAATAAGTCTCCTATGTCGGAGTTTCCGGAAGATTTCAGAATTCCGTTTCTAACTTTGACCGGCTTAGGCGGGGAAGAGATCCGGCAAAAGCTGAATGAACATCGTTTGACTTTGGAGCAAAAGATCAAACAGCTGCGGGCAGAAAAAGTCAGTGGCAACACGGAAGAAATGAAGATAGCTCGCTTGCAATTGATGTGGGTTATCTATGCTCAAAGTTGGGCCAAGCTTAAATTCCCCAGGGAAGACGAGTTGGCGGTGATTGACGAGAATGAGGGCGCGGAAGAGAGTAACGTGCAGGAAGCGTAGCTGGCTTTTTCCTGCGTCGCTCAGAAATGCGGTTGAGGTTGCGCGACAGCCCCAGCCGCAAATTTAAAGCCTGACCCGAATCCGGCTCCCATAGGCTGGCGCGATCCGAATTAATTCATGCTACTAAGAACCCGATTTTATATTCCTCCTCTACGGGACAGTACTGTTGTACGTCAGCGCCTTCTGGACGTTCTTTCCGCCACGTCAGGTGGCTCTCTTATTGTTGCATCTGCTCCTGCCGGTTACGGCAAAACGACGCTGATTAGTCAGTGGCTTCACTTCAACCCTCATCAGTTTGCCTGGTTGACTTTAGGTGCCGAGCACAGCGCGATGGATGTGTTTTGGCGTTATACCATCACATCGGTTCAGCAAGTTCAGCCGCAAGTGGGTGCCCATGCATTGAAGCTGCTTGAGCCCAATGCCAACCAACCTGACGATTCTTTGGTAAGCGACAGCCTCTATCATGAATGCGTTGTGTCCTTTCTCAATGACCTGGACGAATTGGCGGCTATGAATAGGGCAGAGGGCGCTTTGACATTGGTACTGGATGATTTCCATTTTATTAGAAATGCCCGAGTGTACAGGTGGTTGAATGTGTTTCTGGATCACTTGCCTGCTTCAATACGTGTCATTGTGACCTGCCGCGACTTGCCCGAACTCAATCTGCCGCGGCGGCGGGCCAGCGGGCAATTGCTGCAACTCAATGCAGTCGATATGCGATTTTCTGAAACAGAAGCATTGGATTTTTTTCAACGGGTCGCCCATTGGCAGGGGGATGATCAGGTCCCTTTGAGCTTTTGTAAAAAAGCAGAAGGCTGGGTTGCAGGTTTGCAGTTGGTTGCCCTGTCGTTACGTCAGGCGCGGTCGGATGCAATCCGTTTGTTGGAAGACTCGCACCTGGATCGTCATATCGCTGATTACCTTTTTGAAGAAGTGTTTAGCGTGCAGTCAGAAGAGCTGCAAAAATTCTTGCTGCTGAGCGCGTTACCAAAACGTTTTTGCGCCGCATTGAGTAACGAACTCACCGGAAAAAAAGAGTGTTTTAAACTGATCGCCGAGTTGGAGCAGAGTAACTTATTCCTTGTGCCATTAGATAATCACCGAGCCTGGTTTCGTTATCACGATTTGTTCCGTCAGTTTTTATTGCAAAGAGTAAAAATGCAGACAGAATTTCAATTGAAGACAACATTAAATGTCGCTATCGGTTGGTTGGAGGCCAACGGTTATTACGATGATGCAGTAGAGGTTTGCCTGGAATTTCATTTGTGGAAAGAGGCCGGTCACCTCCTCTCCAGTGAATTTTTATTGCAGGATAACAACGAGCGTTCCCAGAAACGACATTTTTGGTTACAGCAGCTGCCATCCGAATTCAGGGTAAAGATAAAAAGTGCGTCAACAGAAGTTGAGGCACCGAGTCCGAGAGAAATTGAGACTGGTGAAGCCGCGATTGAACCACTGACGCGGCGTGAAAGAATGGTGTTGGAGCAGATTGCTAAGGGACTTTCTAACAAAGAAATTGCCAGGGAGCTGAATGTGTCGCTCAACACCCTGAAAGTTCATATTCGTAACCTATACGGAAAGATGGGGGTAGAGAATCGGACTCAAGCACTACTCAAAATCAAACCCTAGCTCCTTTTTTGTGCGTTATCGCCCACCCCTAATTCACCCCTGAGGGTGATTCCTGTCGTTCGTCCTACCTCTATATTGAGTGTGAAAATCTTCAGTTAATATATTGAGGGAGAATGGAATGGGGCGCGACCAGTTACAATACGATGTTGTCATCGTCGGTGCCGGACCTGCGGGTTTGTCTGCGGCATGCCGGATTAAACAGATTGCATTGCAGCGTGACACTGATATTTCGGTGTGTGTTGTGGAGAAAGGAGCAGAGGTTGGCGCGCATTCCCTTTCCGGAGCCTTGTTGCAGCCAACGGCGCTGAATGAGTTGTTTCCGGACTGGCAGGCAATGGGGGCACCACTCAATGTTCCGGTCTGCAGGGATGAAATTTATTATCTGACGTCGGACAAACGGGGATTCCGGTTTCCAGGTCTTCTGGCGCAGCGCGTCATAGATAATCACGGAAATTATGTAATCAGCCTGAGTGTATTTGTGCGTTGGTTGGCGGCGCAGGCGGAGCAACTGGGGGTTGAAATTTACCCAGGGTTTGCCGCAAGTGAGGCGTTGTTCGATGATCACGGGCGTGTTACCGGTATCGTTACGGGTGATATGGGGGTAAATAAAAGCGGGGAGGCCAAGCCCGGTTTTCAGCCGGGTATCGAAATCCTGGCCAAGTACACTTTGTTTGCCGAAGGCTGTCGCGGGCATGTGGGTAAGCAGCTCATACAGCGCTATGGACTGGACCGAAATAGCGGCACGCAACATTATGCCCTAGGTATTAAAGAGCTTTGGCGAGTCGATCCGGAAAAGCACCATCCAGGAACGGTGATGCATAGTTTTGGTTGGCCGCTATCGCAAACGAATACCGGTGGCGGAGCCTTTCTGTATCATTTTGAGAACAATCAAATATCGCTCGGGTTGATCACCGACCTGAATTACGAGAATCCCTACTTGAGTCCATTCGATGAATTGCAGCGCTGGAAGTTGCATCCGAAAATTCGTTGGCTGTTGGAAGGCGGGGAGCGCCTATCTTACGGCGCACGGGCGATTAACAAGGGGGGCTACCAGGCGTTACCCAAACTGTCCTTTCCGGGTGGCCTGATTATCGGGTGTGACGCTGGGTTTATGAATTACCCTAAAATAAAGGGCAACCACACCGCCATGAAGAGTGGAATGGTTGCGGCGGAAACGGTAATGGATGAATTGTTAAGCGATCAGAGGGGTGGCCTTTGCTTTGACCAGTTCGATGACAATATCCGAAAGTCGTGGGTCTTTCGTGAGCTTAAACAAGCCCGTAACGTCGCACCTGCGATGCATCGGTTTGGAATGCTGTTGGGTTCTGTATTCAGTTTTATTGATTATGGAATTTTGAGGGGCCGACTACCCATCACCCTGCAGGATCCGAAGCCCGATCATGAATGTTTGTTGCACGTGGACAAGGTTGCTCCAATAGCCTATCCAAAACCGGACGGAAAAATAACCTTCGATAAATTAACTTCGGTTTATTTATCGAATGTGAATCATGCGGAAGACCAGCCTTGTCATTTGCGCCTGCAGGACGCTGAATTACCCATCAACGTGAATCTTCCGGAATTCGCTGAGCCGGCGCAGCGCTATTGCCCGGCGGGCGTGTACGAAATTGCGGTGGAGGCCGGTGAGCCAATATTTAAAATTAATAGCCAGAACTGTGTGCATTGCAAAACGTGCGACATAAAGGACCCTTATCAAAATATTACCTGGATCGCTCCGGAAGCCGGTGGGGGACCGAATTACGGCAGTATGTAATTGACGGATCCGGATTAATGAGCTTGCCTTAACAGGAGAAGTTGCTTCTTTACCCACAGGGCCGATCTCGGTAAATGGTGTAATTGTGCAAATACTAACTGCTCCGGATCTTTTTCACGCAGAGTTTCAGCTGCTGTTGGACTCCATGCCTGCAGGCACTCCGCTGCGACAACGATTTTTATTGAAACACTATCGGCAACACGTCGATTCTCTCTGGCAAAATAACGGCGAAGAAGTGATGGCAGCCTGGGTAGTCAACAGCCCGGGCACTCGACCTCAGGTCTGGTGGAAATTGGTGTTTCCGGCTGATATTGAACTGCCCTTCGAACGGGGAGTGGCCGGTGCCTGGGCTAAGTGGCCGGGGATGGTTCCGGACGGGGGCGTTCAGCAAAGGACTCTGATGCAGTATGGTTTGTTGGATTGGGTGGGGAGACACTGACATGAGATAGGGCTATCTCAAAACTGAATTTGGTTGGTTGAGGTCGACTGACGCGTCTGGAGATAATGCGTACGCAGCCATGCCTCACGGGCATCTGGAGCGAATCAGCCAGGAATAACATTTTAGAAACTCTTCAATTTACCTCTTCGCATTCAGTGTCCTTGTGTACCAACCGAGCATGTTGGAGTCAGAAAGAAAATCCCCGCTGTGTAAAGTACAAACCCCGTAATTGCGGGGTTTTTCGCCTTTATATACCCATACACCAAAATCTCTCTATTGCAGAAAACAGTTCACTCGAATATGTCCACCCAGTGTCCAGAGATCCGGTCACTAATGACGGTTCGTTGACGATGAACACAGAATTAAGTGGACCCGGTTTTTGGCAGTGAAGAGATTTTTGGTCGACCATTGCGATGTGGGCCATTGCCAAAACCTCTATTAATTTGTGGGTAAGTAAGCTTTATATTGATTAGAAAAAAATCAATATTGAGCTATACATTATGAAGGAGTGGAAGAGTCTATGGATTTGAATTAATGGCAGATGCGACCCAAAACAGGCGCAAAGACACACAGCTGCGCGCAGCCGTCGAGCGTGTCCTCGGAAATATTCACAAAACCGGCAATAAAATCGAGCTGTACCAGCAGATCCTAAAAGAGCTATGTAGTTTGTCTTTGTCTGCTTTTGGGTTTGTATTGGAAACGCGGATCGCCCGTGAAGGTCAACTTGAATTGAGTTGTGTCGAGTATTACTTTGCCGATACGGCCAAATCCAACAATCTGAGTGCCAGCGCCTGCCAGAACATCACAATAAACTCCGATACGCGCTCGCTTTTCACTGCGCTGAACAACAGTCAGCCGATAAGGCTCGACCAAAATGCGCTGCGTAACCTGGATCGCTTGAATCAGCTTTGGCCTACTTTGCACCAAGTTCTTTTGATTCCGCTGCAGGCCGACACGGGGAATATCCGCGCCATCTGCCTAGCGAACAGCGAAGAACCGCTGCACGTTGATTTTGCTCGCAGAGTCTGGCCTTTGGTGACAGTCTGCAACAGCATATCGAGAATTCTCGATAACAAGAATCGGCATACAATGGACGAGAAACGTTTGTTGCTCGATAAAGATTCTTGGCGGGATTCATTCAGTCAATTGGAGCTGCTAGCACCTCTGGGCATTGTAACCGTAAACGATACCCTTGAGGTGATGCGCATCAACCCAGCCGCTGAACAATTGTTCGGACTCAAGTCTGGGCAAGTGGTCAAGCAGTCGATAGCCAAGCTGATACCGGAACGTTTTAAAAACGAGCATCAGACATATACCTTTACGCCTTCTGCCTATAACAGGACGCCCGATGCTGCTATTTCGGCTGTCGGTCAAAAGGCGAATGGCGAATTGATTCCCCTGGAGATAACCACGTTGCGCTTCCGGGAATATGGCCAATCGCGAATGCTGTTAATGATGCGCGATAGCAGTGACCTTCACCACGCACAAGCCAAGCAGCGGATGGAATTGCAGCGATTTCGCGCGCTGGCCGATCTGGCCCCAATGGGAATCCTGCAAACAAATAGGGAATGGCACACCGAATACGCTAATGATCGTTGGCTTTCCGTAACCGGCTCTGCGGAGCGCGATATTCAGGGTCTTGATTGGGGCAAAGCTATTTACCACGAAGATGGCGAAAGAATACTGACTCAGTTGCACGACAGCCTCATACGGGGCAAAGAATTCCATGGCGATTGTCGTATCGAATCGGCGAAAGAGGGTATCAAATGGGTGCAACTGCACGCGCGGCCCTTGCATGACGGTAAGGGCAATGCGGATGGCTTTCTCGCAACCCTGATTGACAATAGCTATTATCATGACACTGAAAAAAAACTGCGACAGATGGCCGAGCGCGACGACTTGACAGGGTTGGCTAACCGGCTTCTGTTTATGGATCGGTTGGAGCATGCGTTGACCCGGCTAAAACGCCACGGATCCCTCGCACTGTTAGCTTTGGACTTGGATGGGTTTAAAAACGTCAACGACAGCCTTGGGCACGATGCGGGCGATCAGCTGTTGGTGGAAGTGTCGCGACGCCTGACCGGGTGTGTGCGCCAGGAAGATACGGTTTCACGGGTTGGCGGCGACGAGTTCATTATCCTTCTTGAAGATCTGAAAGATGCCTCGGCGGCTGCCTCCATCGCCGAAAAAATCCTATTGGCCTTAGAAAAGCCAATGCAAATGGGGTTGCAAGAAGTCTTTACGAGCACCAGTATTGGCATTTGTTTTGCCGTGGCTGGCCACAAAAGTTCGGCTAAGACATTGTTGAAGCAAGCGGATATGGCATTGTATCGTGCAAAAGATGCCGGCAGGAACAATTACCAATATTACTCCCCCGACCTGGAACACGAGTCCCGGCGTAGGCTTGAATTGGGCAATAGCCTCCACCATGCCCTTACCCGGGCAGAATTCGAGATGTTCTATCAGCTGCAGGCCGACGTACAAACCGGAGAAGTGAAAGGATTTGAAGCGCTGTTACGTTGGCAGCACCCTCTTCGGGGGCTATTACCGCCTACAGAATTTATTCCCTTACTGGAAGAAACCGGGCTGATAGTCACCGTGACGCGCTGGATTCTGCATACCAGTCTCCACCACCTGAAGCACTGGATAGAATCAGGACTGGTACCAGAAGACGCGGTAATGGCAGTGAATATCAGTCCTTATCAATTTAAAGACCCACTGACTCTGCCCAGCATTAAAGGCGCGTTGAGGGACGCCGAGCTTAAGGGAAGTAATCTGGTCGTCGAGATCACCGAGACTGCGTTAATGCAGGATAATAATCAAACGTTGGAATGTCTGAGCGAAATCCGAAAATTAGGCGTTGCCATAGCGCTAGACGATTTTGGCACGGGTTATTCATCGTTAAGCTATCTGAAAAAATACCCCATAGATAAAATAAAAATCGATCGTAGCTTCGTTGAGGACGTATTGTCAGACAAAGAGGATGCTGCCATCACCCAGGCGGTACTGGCACTGGCAAAATCGTTGCAAATGGATGTTGTGGCCGAAGGCGTCAGTTCGGTAGGCATCCTATCAAAGCTAAAGGAATGGGGGTGCGAATATTATCAGGGTTATCTACTCAACCAACCGTTGGGTAAAACAGCAATAGAGCAGTTGCTAAGCGAAAGGCGGCAAGTTGACCAAGTGTTTCCGGTAGTGCCGTTAGAGGTATCCGCTAAGTCCACTGATGCTAATTAGACGGTTTTAACCTGTCCTATTCTGATCGGATTAGAGGTAGAATAATCATCAACCAGCTGTCTTTGACAAATGCAGCAGCATGGAACGAATTGCTGATTTTGTTTTTCGAGAGCAGGCTATTAAAAAATTTTTATGACCGATTCAGGGCTGAAGAATGTCAGAGCATGATAGCGATTGCGTGAAGGGAGAATTTCTTGGGGTGGAACCGTCGAAGCACGGTGAAACCGACGATACTTCATTGGCTCCCAGTCATTTTGTGGCCATTGGTGCGTCCGCTGGAGGTTTAGAAGCGCTCCAGCAATTTGTTCGAAACATGCCCGACAATTCTGATATGGCATTTATGCTGGTACAACATCTGTCTCCGGATTTTAAAAGTCTGATGGATGAATTGTTGTCCCAACACACCAAGATGCGGGTAATGAATGCCACAGAAGGTTTGCAGGTGCAGCGTAACACCATCTATCTCATCCCGCCCAGAAAGAACATGATGATAGCGGAAGGGTGTTTGTTGCTCGTCGACCAGATGCCCCATAGGGGCAATAACTTCCCTATCGACATATTTTTTCGATCTCTGGCGGAAGATCAGTTGCACAGAAGTATCGCCATCGTGTTGTCAGGTACGGGAAGTGACGGCAGTCGTGGAATACAGTCTATAAAAGAAGTCGGTGGTTTGGTGGTCGTTCAAGCCCCGGAAGACGCGAAGTTCAACGGTATGCCCTACCGGGCGGTCAAAACCGGCTTGGCAGATATCGTGGCTCCGGTGGCTGAAATACCCAAAAAATTGATCCAGTATATATCGCATCCGATGGTGAACGGCTCGCTGTCGAAACTAAGCGAACAGGTCGAAGGGGCTGAAGCCGCGTTTAAGGAAATATATGAACTGTTGAAGAACCGCAGCGATATTGACTTCAGCCAATATAAAACCAGCACCGTGTCGAGACGTATTGAGCGCCGTATCGGTATTAATGGCCTAAGTAACATTAGCCAATACCACAGTTTATTGTTAAGAAACCCTAATGAGTTACAAGCGCTTGCCAAGAATATGCTTATCGGCGTAACCCGTTTTTTTCGCGATACGGATGCCTATGAGACGCTGGAGAAGTTGATAATTCCACAGATCTTTGAAAATTCTCCGGCAGATGAACCTATTCGGGTTTGGGTTGCTGGATGTTCGTCCGGTGAAGAAGCCTATTCCATGGCCATTTTGTTTGATGAGGCTATGCAGGCGCGCGGTGTAGCCCGCTCCATAAAAATATTTGCCACAGACGTTGATAGTGATGCAACAACCGAAGCCAGCAATGGACAGTTCGATCTGAATATCAGTGCCGATATGAGTGAGCAACGCCTGAAGCGCTACTTTATTCAGAGCGAGGAATGCTACACAATTGTTTCTTCAGTCCGGCATATGGTGGTATTTGCTACGCACAACTTGCTGAAAGACCCACCATTTTCCAACTGTCAGCTGTCGGTCTGTCGAAATGTATTAATCTATTTCCAACCGCCTGCGCAGAAAAAAATTTTGTCTATGTTGCATTTTTCTCTGCAAGCTTCCGGTTATCTTTTTTTGGGAGCTTCCGAAAGCCTGGGCGATATTGCGCCCTATTTTGAAGTTGTTGATGAGCGTAATCGTATCTATAGTAAAATCAGCACCTCCAGAATCCTGCCAGATACAATTCCACCGGCCAACCCGGTCAGTCACACCCTTAGAGCCAGTCAGACGCCGTCGGTTGAACATCTGGTGCGTAACTACCAGCAGCATCAGAAGCCGTCCAGCTACGTCACGGCGATGGAAACGCTCATTAATGATTATGTACCAGCTTGCATATTGCTGAACCTGGATTTGGAGGTGATGCATGTGTATGGCAATATCGGGCCGTTCACTCGCAAGTTACAGGCAGGGCGATTCAGCGCAAAGATTAATGACTTTATAGCGGAAGACCTGAGCATCGCAGTGTCGACGTCTCTGCATCGGGCAGCTAAAGAGCAGCAGAACGTAAAATACGGAGATGTCCAGTTCAAGCACAGCGAAAACGGCAATATGCGGATCACCATTAGGGCGGTCTATATTCCTGCTGCCAATACCGCCACGCCCTATATTGCATTGGTTTTTGAATGCCCCTCGCAGTCGCCAGACCAGGATGTCGACAATGTAATAAAATTTGATGCCAGCAGTGAAAGTCATACTCGTATCCATGATCTGGAGCAGGCGTTGCAACGCAGTCGCGAAGATCTGCAAGTTACAGTGGAAGAGTTGGAGACCACGAACGAAGAACTGCAGAGTTCCAACGAAGAATTAATGGCTTCGAATGAGGAGCTGCAGAGTACTAATGAAGAGCTGCAGTCGGTGAATGAAGAGCTGTATTCTGTGAACAGCGAGTATCAACAAAAAATAGATGAAATCTCACAGGTAAACCTGGACCTGGATAATATTATTAAATCCGCTGAAATCGGTTTTATATTTCTGGACGACGCAATGCTCATCCGGCGTTTTTCACCTTTGGCTGCAAAAACGGTGAACTTAATTGAGGCCGATTTGGGGCGTCCTTTTCACCATATCTCCCACTCCTTAAAGTACGAAGCGTTTTTGAACGACATCTCCTTTGTCGTTGATAGTGAGGCGGTGATAGAAAAGGAAATTGAGAGTCATAAAGGCATGAAAATCTGGTTGAAAATTGCACCCTATTATCACTGCTGTCCCGTTAACTTTCATATAAGCTTCATTTGATTAGCATCAGGCAACCTGTCACTCGGCGGGTCCCCTCTCAACAAGGCCATCAAGTC
>Ga0208570_1000353_pt1 | contig 17943 bp, 10 predicted proteins | sample DeeseametaMP1202_FD_184192 | JGI IMG/M metagenome (GOLD analysis project Ga0208570, IMG submission 184192) | Marine microbial communities from the Deep Indian Ocean - MP1202 (SPAdes) | ecosystem: Environmental > Aquatic > Marine > Oceanic | place: South Indian Ocean | collected 2011-03-08
AATTCCTTCAAATTCCTTCAAATTCCTTCAAATTCCTTCAAATTCCTTCAAATTCCTTCAAATTCCTTCAAATTCCTTCAAATTCCTTCAAATTCCTTCTGCTAGCTTCCTTCTAGTTTCTACTTCAATTTTCTGCTGCTAGCTGCTGCTGCTAGTTTCTACTGCTTAAACCTGCAAATGTATCCAACTACTGATTCAGCTTAGAATTCAAACTGAATTCAATTAGTTGTAATCATTCTTTTTTCCTACAGAATTATCCCATCCTTTATTTAATCTCTGCCCGCATTCCACAGAAGCAAGCAATCACCTCATTATCTTTGCCGCTTTAGAGACGGCATTGCAGATGATCTATACGACTGCGGTTATGCTAACGCTGGAATCGCCTATAGTTTTTTTATGTATAAGCTCTGTATGAACCACCGACTCATCTTTTCTGATAAGTCTGATTCATTCAGCTTATTAAATTAAGCTTATGTTTTCGCCGGTACGTTGTTTAAGAGTAAAACTCATAGTTTCATGTTCTTATATCTCACATTAACACCGTAACTGCATGAATTATTCTTCTGTTTTTTGCCTTTATGATCATCAATTACAACCTGGTATAAATAACATTTGTGTCATTTCCGCAAAAGCTGTAATCCATGAACTTTTAATTGTCTGAAATAATATAATCCTGCTACCGTAATAACGAAAAACAAGTAAGGTTAATTGTCTTTTTACGGTTTCATCATCTATACTCAAGAAACAGAACACAGCTTTTTCCATGTTCTCTGTCTTAAATATTTACAAAACATTAATTATCAGCTTTAAGTTTTCACTCCTAAACTTCAGCTTACTCTGTATTTAACGGGACAAAATGCGTTTGCACAATGTCCCGTCATTTCCAAAATAAATGATAATCAGAAATAATTATTGCAACAGCTTTAAAATGCTTGTTGGCGTTTGATTTGCCTGGGCCAACATTGCAGTACTGGTATCCATCATGATATTGTGACGTGTGAATTTAGCCATTTCCTCTGCCATATCCGCATCTCTAATGACTGATTCAGAGCTCGTCACTTGTTCAAACGCATTTCTCAAGTAGTTAAGGTTGCTCTCCAGGGTATTCTTTTGGAATGCTCCCATGTAGCCACGATTAACTGATACATCTTTAATTGCTTTATCAATTATATCGAGGGAATCCCTGGCACCTGGTGCAGTCATTAAATTTACATCTGCAAATGAACGGAATCCTGAATCATTATCTACTCCAGATCCCAAATTTTGTGCTTTTGAGCTTTTAAAAGAAACCCTAGTAGTTTGGTTTGAATTTGATCCAATATGGAAGGTAAGTGAGTTCTGAGTGAAAGTTAGACTTCCAGCCCTCTGTCCTGCAGGTGGTGCATTCATCCCTTTATAGCGAATTGCAATTCCTTCCGCCTTACTTCCAGCTCCACCACTTCCTGTCAGAACCTGCCCTCTCCCAAGTGCTGCTTCTTTGGCTATCTCACCGGCTACATCAAGTCCATTTTTCACTCTTTCAGAAACATTAGCTACATTTGAAAGCAAACCAGCAGTGTTGCTTGCAACCTGGAAAAAAGGTTCACTTCCGTATTTTGTATGTCTTAATGTCAATGTTTGTGGAGCATTTCTACTAGCTGAATCACCCTTCGGAGTAACAAGTTCAACGTTGACTCCTGCCTCTTTCATTGCATTAGAAAGCTGATTCATGGTCTGCTCAATATTAGTTCCAGCAATAGTTCGAAAATTTACTTTACGACCGCTCTCAGTAATTGTAATTTGTTCCTCTGCATCAATTATTTGCTGAGTCAAAGCAGCAGTTCCAGTATGGGTTGATCTAGTTGCAGCCTGCTTTATATTGATGTCGTAGCCGTAAACACCAGAACTTCTACCAGTTACACCTGCGTTAACAAACGATAAGTTTTTACCTGTCGTGACACCATTTCCAGCACCGCTTCCATCAAGCAAAAACTTTTGCCCATATTGAGTATTCTTCGAAATTCGGTTAATTGATGCCACTATTTGATCAAACTCCTGCTGATCAGCCTCGAGCATCATTTCATCGTTAACTGCTTCGTTAGCAGCGTGAATTGCCAATTGGCGCGCCCTTACTAATGAAAGACTTACCTCATCAAGAGCGGCTTCTCCAGTCTGCATCAGAGATATTGCCATTTCAGAGTTGTCTATTGCCTGCTTAACACCTGCAGTTTGAGCACGCAAATGTTCAGATATCTGCAACTGTGCCGGAGCATCAGCACCACGGTTAATTTTTAATCCGGATGATAACTTTTCCAGTGTCTTTGATTGTAAAGATTGGTTTTTTAATAGATTGCGATGTGCATTTATAGCAGACGCATTTGTATTGATTCTCATAACATTCTCCTAAGTATGAATATAGGTAAACTGACAGTAATCCAAAGTATTAAAGGGAATAATCCCTTCACGCATCCCTGCACATGGATTTACATGTCATTGACCCATTCCGGACATTATTATCCAATCCTGACCAATAGAACAATTCATCCCGGAATAGTTCTTAAATCAGCCAGAAAGAGCCACTTTACCATTTGAAAAAAACACCACACCAGAGCTTCATTGCTTCCGGTTGTGGAAAATTATTAGACTTCTGCCCAGAGAATAACCCACTTAGAGCGGATACTCTGATTCAAGTCTTCAATTGTTAGATTCCGTTCTTGCGCCTGGAGTTTTACAAGCCTGAGCCTGCCTCTCAAAGACGGTTTCATCCATGAAACTTTGTCGGGCACTCCACCCTGCTGTAATTTATCAATGGTCTGGTAGTTCAGTTCCAGAATGGAACTGATCAACCTCCCATCGATAAAAACAGCACTCCTGGTTTCCGTTCCAGGATTTCCGCTCAGCAACATAAATCTTGCTGAGCAAAATTTTCAAACAACGTTAAAATCCGTCATCCTGAGCGCAGTCGGCTGCACCGGCTGCGCTCACCATAACGGTTCTTTCAATCGCTTACCGTCAAATGATGAAATGCTTTTCGCTGAATTCTTCCATGAGTCCAGCGAAATGCTACGTCATCATCAAATCCGCTTGGGGATCAAGCGAATACGAATCAGATCCCACTAACCATTTATTAATTTCATAACGGCTGCAGGAGTCTGATTTGCCTGTGCCAGCATCGCTGTGCTGGACTGGACCAATATCTGATTACGGGCAAAGGCCGACATTTCCTCAGCCATATCCGCATCACGAATTATTGATTCCGCATTTGTTACATTTTCATGTGCATTCCTTAAATAATTGAGATTGCTTTCTAAATCATTTTTCTGAAAAGCACCCATTTTTCCCCTAAATTTTGTAATTTCATCAATCGCCCGATCAATGATTAAAATTGCATCCTGAGACCTCTCTGCATCAGTAAATTCAACATCATTCAATGATCTAAAACCCGAATCATTCGTCACTCCGCTACCTAGTTTATTGCTGTTGACACTTCTTAATGAAAAGCTTGTGGACTGCTCTACATTTGGTCCAACATGAAAAACAAGTGAGTTTTGAGAAAGTGTTACCGAACCAGCCATTTTGCCTGGCGGCGGTGTATTTTCTCCGGTATATCTAAGCTTCAGTCCGGAAACCTTCGATGGAATGCTACCTGTCAGGTACTGTCCTCTTCCTATTCCAAGCTCTCCTCCGATAAAACCTGCCACATCATCACCGTTTTTTATTTTGACCGAAACATCTGCTTGAGCAGACAAGACTCCGGACGTACTGCTGGCAACTTGAAAAAAATGTTCGCTGCCAAACTCATTATGCTTAAAACTCAAAAACTGTGGTGCATCCGGAGTTGCAGCGCTTCCTGGAATCCTGACCATCACTACATCCATTCCAGAAGCAATAACTGCTTTTTCCAGACGATTCATCGTAGTTTCTACGCTTTCCCCTGCTATGGTTTCAAAGTTCAATGTTTTACCGCCTTCTGAAAATGTCAATTGTTCTCCTGCATCAATAAGTGCCTGGTTTAAGGATACAGTTCCTTTCACAGTAGATTGCGTGGCTGCCGTTTTAATTTCTACGGCATAGCCGCCCACCGGTGAAGAATTCGTATTTTCAGTTGCACTGACAAATTCCAGATTATCTCCGGCTGCAACTCCGTTTGCCCCCATACTGCCGTCCAAAATAGCCTTTTTGCCGTAATTCGAAATCTTCGCTATTCGGTCAATTGTGCGCAAAGAGTCTTCTAATTCTTGTTGATTGGCAGCCAGCATGGACTCATCGTTCACGGCTTCGTTCGCAGAACTAATCGCAAGTTGCCTGATATTAATTAGAGAACGGTTGACTTCTTCCAAAGCACCTTCAGCAGTTTGCAGCATTGTAATTCCAGTTTCAGAGTTGTCTATGGCCTGTCGAAGTCCCGCTATCTGTGCCCTCATCCTTTCTGAGATGATTAAGCCTGCAGGAGAATCGGCGCCGCGATTGATTTTCAATCCGGACGAAAGCCGTTCTAAATTTTTATTTTGAACCTCAGTATTCTTCATGAGGTTCCTGTGCGAATTCATCGCAGCAATATTATGATTGATCCGTAAAGGCATAAATCCCCTTTTTTGATTTGATTGATAAACGTATAAAATAAAACGACCAGATCTTTACCATCCTGGCTAAGATTCAGCCGAGTTGCCGTTACATTACGGCTCTTTCCAAAAGTTCCCACACTCTCGGAAAAATAATCGCTTCCCTATCTTTTTTTATACTCAAGAAAAGAAGCAGTACTAAATTATTTAAGCTTATTTTTATAATAAATATATTCTTTTTATTACATTATTGAATAATATCAACGAGACTCTCATTAATTTCATAATAAGAATTTGAAACTCACATTCCGCTTCTGCGGATTTTAATATTAAACAATGATGTATCTAATCTTTACTTTAACAATGAGAGCACAGTTTCCTGATTCTGGTGTGCCTGTGCTTCTGTAGAGCGTACTAAATTCTTTGCAATTATGTTCCCCGTTTGTTCTGCGAAAACATGTGCTTCCTCACTATTTTCGATATTTTGATCTGTAATAACTAACTTGTCATATTCGTTTCGCAAATTCTTCATTGAGTCATTAAATGTAGTGTCACAAAACACCTTTACTCTGGCTCTGACTTCTGAAATTTCTTTCAGGCTTTTCTCTAAGACACGCATTGAGTCTTTAATTCTTTGTTCAGTCTGAATATTTATTTCCTGCAACGAATTAAAACCTGATACATTCTCAGTATCCACTCCCAGATGTGAAGTATGAATACTTGCCAGACTCAGCAATTCAATGTGCGGCTCCGGGATTCCTACTCTAAATTGAAATCCATTCTGGATCACAGAAACCGTACCAGCCACTTTATCTGCAGGCGCTTCACTTCCATAGTACCTGACAGTCAACCCGCTAATATCCTCTGTTTCTGCAGGAACACTTAAGTATTGTCCGTGTCCTAAACACGGCATTCCGTTGATTGTGCCTTTTAGATCTAATCCTGGAGAAGCAAGAGTAACTTTTTGACTCTCTAACGAAAGCAGACCCGGCGTGAAACTCGAAGCTTCAAAGATGTACGGACTTCCATACTGAAGGTGTCTGAAATGCAGTATATCATCTACATTTCTAACAATTTCCAACGGTATTTTAAGTTGAGAAATCCAGTCTGCAAGACGACGAAATGTAGCTGAAACACTTTCCCCTTTCTGAGTAATAAAACAGTTTGAAGTCCCACCCTCTTCAAAGATAAGCTGTTCTTTTTGGTCAACTATATCTTGTGTAAATGGCCGAAAACCCTTTAGTTCCGATCTTGTTGCTGCTTCAGTTACTAAAACTTCATAACCGCTTAGTGGAGATGTTTTTGAATTGGAGTTCATCATTACAAAATCCAAAAACTCACCAGTCGCAACTCCTCGAACTCCGTAACTGCCGTCCAGCAAAGATTGATGACCATAACTTGTTTCATCTGCTACTGTGTTTATCCGCTTAATCAACTTCACAAGTTCTTGCTGGTCAGCCTCTCTCAAAACTGAATTGAATTCTGTTTCTTTTGACACAATTACCAGTAATTCCATTATTTCTATCAATTTAACTTCGACATTTTCCAAAGCACTTGCTGCAGTTTGAACAATAGACATTTCTTCCTCAAGATGAGAAATTTCATTTTGCAAACCAGTTGACTTAAGTCGCAAATCTTCATTTATCATGAAATGAGCGGAAACGTGATCTTTCACAACAGCCGGACGCACCGGAGTTTTTTGTTTTTCTTTTTTCTCTTGCTCCTGCTGCTGGTACATTGAATTTCTAAAAGTACCATGTTCGCTCAATCCCCCCATAGCAGGCCCAATATTTGTTCGAATATTCATAGACATATTTCCTCTTATGTTTATAATTCTCCGGCAGAGAAACTCCGTGTCCAAAGACACGTCATTCCTCTTTCCGGGGACGAAACTTAACTTAAAATTTAACTTAATAAATAATTTGCAAACCTGCTGATGTTCAGACAGCAAATTTGTAAATCATTTTTTCTGCTGACAACCGGCAAGGTTCAAGAAACAAGATAAGGGCTAGGCACAGGACCTTGAACCTTAAACCATGAATCTTGAACCTTAAACCGTATTACTGAGTTACACTTCCAATCAGTTGCAATACTGATTTAGGAATCTGGTTGGCTTGTGCAGCCATTGCGGTGCCTGATGCAATCAAAATTTGATTTTTGGTAAAGTCACTCATTTCCGCAGCCATATCTGAGTCACGGATGATAGACTCTGCATTTGTCAGGTTTTCACTGGATATACGTAAATTTCGTAAATTAGATTCTAGAGAATTTCTCTGGAATGAACCAAGATTCCCACGTAACACACCAATATCCTGGATTGCTTTGTCAATCAATTTAATTGAGTCTTGGGCACCGGTACTGCTAGTCAAGTCTAAATCAGCCAGGCTGTTGAATTCACTCTTATTTTCCACACCTCTTGCAATTTGCCTTGTGCGGAGATTATCTAATGAAAAAGATATCGTTTGGTTGCGATTCGCACCAACCTGATAAACTACAGATCTTTGTGTAATATGAACGTATCCTTCTACATCTTTTCCAACCATTTCTTCATTAGTCTGTTTGACAAGTTTTTGACCAATTACTCTGCCTTGTTCATCTTTAATATATACAACACGATGTCCCAGTTCTTTGTCATACTGAACAATTATTCCTTCAGTGGGCGAACCCTGTGTGCCGTGCAAAAACTGACCTTCGCCTATAGCAAGGTCACCTCCGATATAACCCGATACATCCTGTCCTCCGCTGGAAAGCTTAATAGTTTCTGATTTTTCTCCAAACAGTCCTGAAAGATTAGTTGAGACCGCAAAATTCGGTCTGCTGCCGTAATGTTTATGTTTTACCGTCAGCATACCATTTTCATTGATTACTATTATTACAGAAAGACCGCTTTCATCTGCCTTTTTCTGTAGTGACCTCGCAATTAAATCGGCCAACCTTGCTTCAGTGTTTTCTCTGGAAAATGTCTCGGGAGATCTACGGAAATTCCCCAGCAATTGCTGTATATTTTTCTTTAGATTTCTCTCCTCATTGGTATCCATTCCCATGACCCTGTTATTTTCCTTAAGCACAAACGAAGCGCCTTTTTCTATTTCTTCCAACGACATTCTTCTGCCAGCATTTACTTCCGCACGTGCTGCGACTTGTTCAATGTCAACTGAGTAGCCTTGTTTTGTAGGAGCCTGCTGGGTAACCGGTGAAGCACTATAAAAAGTTAACCCATCACCAACAGCCACACCATCTACTGCATTGCTGCCGTCAAATAGTATTTTTGTGCCGAATTGAGTTGAAACAGCAATCCTATCCATAGTCGACAGAAGCTCTTCTACCTCCAACTGGTCTGCCTGCAGCATGTTTTCATCGGCTGCCCCATCATTTGCGGCATGCAGTGCTAATTGACGCATACTGATCAACATTGAACTAAACTCACTCAACACGCCCTCTGCTGTCTGCACCATTGAGATTGATGTCTCCGAGTTTTTAACTGCCTGATTGAGTCCTGAAATTTGTGTACGCATTTGCTCAGAAATCATCAGCTCAGCAGGACTGTCTGCTGCAGAATTGATTTTTAAACCAGAAGATAGACGTTCCAGATTCTTTTTTGTATCGTTTATAGAACTGCTTAAATGTCTCAAAGAGTTAATTGCAGCTGTATTATGGTTGACGCGCATGGCATCCTCCTTTAATTGGAGTTAAACAATTGGTCAGGTAATCATGACCTTAGTTGATTAAAATTTTGTAATAATATATTTATTTTTATTACATTTTATAAAATAGTATGACCTTGATTAATTTTTAATTCAGCAACATAACTACCCTTTACCTCACCACACATTAATGTGATCGGTTTCAGGCATTTTTCTGAATGCTCAAAAAGTCATTACAACCCCGCACTATTCCGTCTTAACGGGAATAAAGTCGGGCAATAAACGTCGCAGCATTTTCAAAACGACGTCCACAAAGAAATTACAAAAATATCGCAACTCGACATGTTCTGAATCAGCGAAAACCTGATACTTCAACAAGAAACAACTGGTCCTGACGGCAGAAAAGTGTCTGCAGCAATTATTTATTTGTAAATTTGACGCAATTCGATGCTGCGTCTTATCAAGAGAGTACTCAACTCCCTTCACAAAACGCAATTTTGAATAACTACATTATCAACTGATGTAAAACAATTTTTTCAAAAATATGGATATTACAATTACTATCCAGTAGAGTTTGAAGAATTTCTGCAAACTCCGACCTTCCTCCTTCACTTTGAAATCAAACTCCAAAGATTCAGGTCAAACTGTTTTGGTCAGTGCTGTATTCTATTGAACATAAGACCCTGTGCTGACATCTCCATGCTTAAACATCACAAAGCAAAATTTTAGTGTTCAGATTTGGATGCAGATCTTAATTAGACATACATTGGCATCTGAGCTCATAAGTTTTAATTCATGAGCACACTAAAAGCCGTATTGGTCGGCACTGTCGTGCCTCACAGCTCATAACGAGAGTTAAACATAGAGCGAGCAATCACAACTCCAGACTGCGGCTGCCGACGACATTAACTTTGAAAAAGTGAGCCCGTCACAACCTGCTCAAAAGCAAATACAATAATATTTTCAAAGATCATTAATTCTCCCTGGTCCACCAAAATAATTCCTGTTTCACAAGACCGTATTCGGTGATGAGGGAGTTAGTATTTTTTTGGAATCTCCCCCTTATTTATTGAGTAGAGAGATTCGTGCATTCTCCTAACTTGGATACTTTCGTTCCAGGAAAGGATTTTCATTGTGTTTCTTATCGACACCTTAAACTGGAACTTTAATGCTTTTTTGGGGTTTATTTTTATATGAAAGTAAAGGGGGCCATTTCCTGAGAAAATACGGAAACGAAACTTGGATAATTTAGATTTAGTTTTCAGCTTAGAAAAAGTAATTAAAACCAAAAAGGGGGTAGGTACGTCTGTCCTGAAGGGTGTAATTCAGAGCGTTCTCACCACTCTTGCGTTCAACAAATTTTGCATCCTTCAGTCTCCGGTGTTCAAGAATGGTATCCCACCATGAGTGAATTGCAATCGGTTGTGTGAGATCAAAATTTCCTTCTGCAGGATGATAAACCATTCCCAAATATATTCCTGCAACAAAAGCAACCCCAGGTGATGCAGTAAAGCCTGCTCCTGAATGCACGGCTCCAAAAATAGCACTGGCTGTAATTATACTTCCCCAGCGTGAGGGACTTTTGCTGAAACCCATTGAAAACAAATTGAACAAAGATTTCTGAATCACACCGCGAAACAGCATTTCCTCGCCAACACCAACCAGTTGATACTGTAAAAACGATGTGTTTATGATTTCATTTTTACTCAAATCATTGTCCACATGATAAGTAACTAAATCTGAATCAAGAGAAACTGTAGAAGCCCAGATTGTCGGCACCCAGAAAGTCCATTCATCAGCATATTCCCACACCTGAAAAGGAGACAGCATCAACCCAAAAGTACTGGAGTTTTTTTCACAGCCAGTCTCATACAGATCATAAAACGTTGCAAAAGTGAGGTTGCCGTACATGCTTAAATATACATTCGCATAATACGTTTCTCTGGAATAGAAAAAATCATGTTGCTTTTTGTCATCCGCTAAGTCTGTCTCTTTATAAATCTTATTGAAGTATTGTTCGTAATCGCTGCTGCTTGAATTTTGCCAGTATTTATTAAGTACAATCCAACGCGAACCACCCAAAACCAGCATTTTGTCGTAGTGACCAAGAATTCCATATCCCAGTCCAGGTATGAGATATTCCGCTACTGTAGCTCCTATGCATCCGAAACTGGAAACTCCCCAGGCTGAAACTGGAATGAATATACCAGCCAGCATAGTAAATATTAGCAACTTCAACTTTTTTAAAAAACAAACCAAATTTTCCTCTATTTTTCAAATAGTATTTTGATAGACAGACTTAACTGTTTCGAAAAAAATCTAAAATCCACACAGTTATTTCGACCGTAGGGAAGAATCTTAATAATTATAGTGTGATCGCTTATGCAAAATTTTAACTTCGTTCAACATGACATGGTATTAGGTCTTTTTAAGACTGCTACAAGCTTTAAACATACAGAAAACAATTTTATACTTCAACACAAACTAACAACATTCATTACTAAATAAAACTCCAAATAAAATAAATAAAGCTTGACAACAAATCTGGCTAAATATATGATTGCGCTGTTTCGTTGTTTTTCCATAATGGAGAAATAAAATCGTGACAGCAACGGTCAGTTGATCTTGTTGTCTCTTTTTAATATTAAACAAAAAGGTCCGCATGAATCGAAGAAAATTTATTAAGGGCGCATCCGTTGCAGGTGGTGCAACTGCCATTGCAGCCTCTACTTTCCCAGCACCAGCGTTTGCTCAAAAGCGCATTGAAATCACCATGGTAGCAACTTGGGGACGTGATTTCCCTGGACTTGGTACGGGAGCCCAACGTTTTGCTAAAAGACTATCAGATATGACTGATGGTCGAATGAATGTTAAATATTATGCTGCAAATGAAAGGGTCAAAGCTTTTGATTCTTTTGATGAAGTAGCCTCTGGGAACGCACAGATGTATCATGCAGCAGATTATTACTGGAAAGGTAAGCATCCCGGCTGGGCCTACTTTACAGCGGTTCCATTTGGATTTGTCTTCAGTGAAATCAATTCCTGGATCAACTTTGGCGGAGGACAGGAACTATGGGACGAATTGGCGGGCAGTTTTGGCCTGAAATGCTTAGCCTGCGGAAACACGGGTGTACAGATGGGAGGCTGGTTCCGTAAGGAAATCAACTCTGCAGACGACCTGAAGGGGCTCAAAATGAGGATTCCTGGTTTGGGCGGAGACGTTATGGCAAAGCTAGGTGCCTCTCCTGTCTCACTTCCAGGCGGGCAAATATACGAGGCCCTGATTTCAGGAGCAATCGATGCCACAGAGTGGGTTGGTCCCTGGAATGACAGCTTTTATAAATTCTATGAAGCAGCTAAGTACTACTACTATCCAGGTATGCACGAGCCGGCATCCATGTTGTCTCTCGGCATGAACAAATCGTGGTGGGAAGGTCTTTCAAATTCTGATCAACTCGTCATAAAAGCCGCATCTCATGCTGAAAATGATGTCATGATGTCTGAGTACAATGCTAAGAACGGTTTTTATTTAGAAAAACTGATTCGTGAGCAGGGTGTTCTGTTGAGACGCTTTAATGATGATGTCTACGACGCCTTTGGAGAAGCAGCTGAAGACGTATTTAGTGAAGCCCGTGCACACAGTAATCTTGCCGAGCGCATTCATGCTAGCTTTGTCAAAACACGTCAAGAAGTTGGAAGCTGGATGAATATTTCTGACCAGGAATACCTCAGACAGCGTAACCGTGTGCTTGGTGTTACGTGATTAAAGGTCACTACTCAAGTCTGAAGACGGTATCTTAAACTGTATACCGTCTTCTTACTCTCCACTAACATTTCAGTTCTCCATCTGATTCCTAAATATTCTGTTCTAATGATTTTTTAAAATTTTTCCGGCCAAATCATATCATTTAAAATCGATCTTTCAGCGGACATAAAATATTGACTGATACTATTCCAAACTCTCTTTGGGTTCCTAGACTACTAAGAATTTTTGCCTGGTCTACGGTCAGTCTGACCATGCTTTTTTTGGTGAACAACTACCTAATTTTCTGGAAAGGATGGCCTGGTTTATGGAATTTTTTTGCTCATCATGAATTGTTTGGAATCTCAGCTCTCAGGATTCCTCTAAGTCCTGACGCTCAGATATTGGGGTGGATTCAAACCATTATACTTATTTTACTTATACTCGTGATCATTCTTTTTGTTCTCAAAACTCCCATAAGGACATTAAGTGAAGATTCCAGAATTTTTACCAGATTCGCAGCCTATCTGACACGAGCATGTTTCTGGGCTGTTTTTATAGTCGGTTGTGTCGACATAGTAATTTCCTTTCTGCGTTTAGAAGACCTATTGAGTCCCATGTTCGGGAAAGTGATGGCGGTTGAGCTGGGACGTTCAGTTTTTCGAGGGACCTATGTGCATTACCCTCTGATAATTTTAAGTTTCGTAATTGCTTTTTTTGTAAGAGGTCTTGGTTTCACTTGGCTGGCACTATTGGTGGTGATTGCTGAATTCCAGATTGTCATCTCACGTTTCGTTTATTCCTATGAACAGGCTTTCATGGGAGACCTGGTGCGTATGTGGTATGCAGCACTCTTCCTTTTTGCAAGTTCTTATGCATTGGTAACCGAGGGACATGTGCGAGTGGATGTTTTGTATTCACGGTTTAAATCAAAAACCAAGGCCCTTTCAAATGCCATAGGTTGTGTCATTCTAGGTGCTCCTCTGTGCTTGGTTATCCTTACAACAGGTATGTGGGGTAAAGGTAACAGCTTGAACAGTCCTTTACTTAGTTTCGAGGTATACCAACAGGGTTTTGGGATGTATACGAAATACCTGATGGTCGGTTTTCTAGTCGTTTTTGCGGTCTGCATGCTAGTCCAGTTCATGGGGTATTTCCTAAACAGTACAGCAGAGTTGATTGAAGGACAGATGAATTCAGATCAAAAGCTTAAAAATAATCCATGATTTAACAACCTTAAAGAACCTACATGGAAGTCTTTTTTCTACTTCTTCTTGTACTCCTGATGGTGAGTGCACTTACTTCAGGATTCCCAGTCGCCTTCTCTCTCCCAGGTTCAGCTATACTCAGTATCGGAATAGCTGCCCTTTGTGGTTATGTATTTGAGGGTAACGCATCAGCTTATTTTGTCCAGGATGGACCTCTGGAGTGGCTAAGTGCAGGAGTAACCAACTTTAGGAGCCTATACTGGGATGTGGAACGAGACACCCTGATTGCAATTCCACTTTTCATTTTCATGGGCATTATGCTTCAGCGTTCAAAAATTGCTGAAGACCTACTCGTAACAATGGCTCAACTGTTTGGTCCTATTCCAGGTGGTCTTGGTATTTCTGTAGTTTTCGTAGGAGCCTTGCTTGCAGCCACTACAGGAATAGTTGGTGCTACAGTGATTGCAATGGGACTCATTTCACTACCGGCAATGCTGGAACATAACTATTCCAAACCCCTTGCAACCGGAACCATCTGTGCTTCAGGGACACTGGGACAGATTATCCCTCCTTCCATCGTCTTAATCATCCTGGCTGATCAGCTTTCAAATGCAGCAGACATTGCCAACACTTCAAGAATAGCCAATTATAAATTGGCAACAGGTGAGTTTGTGATGCCCTCAGAATTCGATGTCACTTCTGCCAGTGCAGGAGAAATGTTTATTGGAGCCTTCATTCCAGGGATTGTGTTGGTTGGACTTTACATGGTCTATATTCTCATCTCTGCATTGCTCAAACCCGAGACAGCCCCTCCTATCCCTTATGAAGGAAAAATAGATGGCAAGTTCATTATAAAAGTACTTATGGGCCTTGTACCTCCACTGGCATTAATTTTTACGGTGTTGGGGTCAATCATCATGGGCATTGCCACAGTCAATCAGGCGGGCGCTATTGGGGCTATTGGAGCTATGATTATGGGAGGCTATAAGCTCACGGAGGGCCAAAAAAACTCCTTCTATCCTGCCATCCTGGCTGTGATTTCCACTGCAATAATTATTATCACTCTCAACTTTTACCAATTAAACATCAGAAACATCCGTGATTCAGAAGAAGGCATTGCAATGATCATTGCCACCATCGCAGTGATTGGACTTTTAATTGCTGTTTTCTGGAGTGCATGGAGGACTTTCCGTATAGAAGACGCTCTGAGGGGTGTCATGCTTGAAACCTCAAAAACCACTTCAATGGTGTTTATAATACTTCTAGGTGCAACCATGCTGACATCTGCCTTCAGAGGATTTGGAGGAGAGGAACTGGTGAAGGAATTCCTGTCCAGTATACCTGGAGGATTCTGGGCGCAGTTTATGGTGGTGATGGCTGTCATCTTTATATTGGGATTCTTCCTGGATTTCATTGAAATCGCTGTAGTCGTTGTTCCTTTAGTAGCCCCCATTCTCATGGCCGACCCTTCCGCAAACATAACCGCTGTTTGGCTAGGGGTCATGATTGGTATTAACCTGCAAACTTCTTTTCTCACTCCTCCTTTCGGCTTTGCTTTGTTTTACTTAAGAGGCGTGGCCCCACCTGAGGTGAAGACGCTTCACATTTATCGTGGTGTGGTTGCCTTTATCATTTTACAACTGGTTGGTCTGGCCATTGCTGGCTACTTCCCCCCTTTGGTTAATTATCTGCCAAACAGAATGTACCTGACTTCAGACAATGCTCCTCCACCAATAAATCCTAAGCTTCAGAAGTGCATTGAAGAAATTACATTCCCATTTTATGCAGAACACGAAAACGACATCCGCGCCGGAGTAGATGCTATCAGCCAAGTGAATGTTGAATACCTTCCTGATAAATACAAGAAAGCTCTAAAAACTTCACAGTTGCAGGTACTGGCCACTTTTGATCTCGTTGAAGCAGTCCACCAGAGTGACCAGCATCTTAATGAATTCATCCCAAGCTATGAAGACCTGCATCAGCTTGTAAGAAGAACCCAGTTTGAGGTTAGAAAAATTGAGTATGACATTCATGAACTTGAACAACGTAAGATGCGACTTGAACGTAATGTGAATTCTGTTGATGCTCTGATCATGAAGCAAATCGGAGAAAGCATTGAAACATTTCAAGGGATGATAGATGAACTGGAAAAGAAAATCCCTTCACAATGGCTATCCGAAAGAGAAAAATTCGAAAAACTCAATAAAGAAGCTCGTTCCGCCCGTCAGAAATATAGAAGAAACTCAGATAGTGCATACGAACCTCTGAGCCAACTCGGCGCTATTCTGCTTCAAACTCCAATGCTTATTAATATGGAAAATCAACTCAAATCCATCAAGTCAGTGATTGAAGAGGAACAACCTGATTCTGCCATGCAACGAATCAAGGAAATTGAGTCAAGTCTTGGAAGTATTGCAGGGGCAAGTCCCATTAAATCAAAATTTTCCAAGGCACGTCGTGCATTGAAAGGGAAGAAACCTAACGTTGAGAATGCTCTGAAACATTGGCAAAATGGTATGGCAATATATTTTCAGGAAATTAATTGGCGTCAACTCGCTGTTAATGAACTTGCTCAGCCCCTGGCTAATTATGAGTTGCTGCTCAAGGATTCAATTGGATTAAGAATGCAGAAAAAACTCAATAAGGATCAGGCCTTAGCTGTTGCTACCTGCAAATCTTCACATGAAGATATCTCTTTGTTTTTTTAAACCAAATTTTTAATAACCCACTTTAAGTTTTCCTCATGGCCGGTCGTACAGAATCACTCCAGAACATAACCATGTCTGGAGGTGGAGCATATTCACTTGCCACCAAAGGAGCAGAAGATGTAATAAACGCTGCTACACAGATCGTGCTGGAAGCTCTTGACTCAATAAATATTTCTGAGAATCAAGATCTTTTTACTTTCTCAGACATGGGCACTGCCGATGGGGGGACATCGCTAAAGATGGTTGGAAATCTGATAAATGCGATTCAGAAAAATAATCCTGGAATCAGCTTTAACATCGTCTATGCAGATCAACCGAAAAACGATTTTAATGGACTGGTACAAACAGTACTTGGTTTAGGTCATTTCCCCAGTTACCTTGAAAGCACTGAAAACGTTTTTCCTCTATTCTCAGCAAATTCCTTCTACAAGCAAATTCTTCCTAACAACACTTTAGATTTCGGTTTCTCAGCGACGGCCATGCACTGGCTAAGCGGGAAACCTTGTAATTTAAGTAACCACGTTCACATGGTCGGTGCAGATGGTGAGGAATATTTACGTTTTTCAGAGCATGGGAAAAAGGATTGGGAGACCATCTTACTTCATCGTGCACATGAACTTAAGCAGGGAGGGCAGCTGGTATTGCTTAATTTCTGCCGGGATGAAAACGGCAAATACCTGGGTAACACGACGGGTGTGAACATGTTCACCAACTTTGCCGATATCTGGCAGGATTTTTTGGATCAAGGACGAATCCGACCCGAAGAGTACCGGAATATGACTCTGCCACAATATTACAACACGGTTGAGGAATTCAGTGCTCCCTTGAAAAATTCCGAAAGTTCCGTCTATCTCGCAGGATTGAGACTCAAAAATATTGAAACACGGATTACTCCATGTCCCTTTGCAGAGGCATTCAAGGATCACCAGGATGCACAACGATTTGCGGAAGAATATATCCCAACGATCAGAAGTTGGAATGAAAGTATCTTTTTCGGTGCCCTCGACATTCAACGTCCGTTGAAAGAACGTAAAAAAATCATCCATGACTACTATCAAACCTACCAAAAACAAGTGCAGGAGTCACCCGAATTGCACCGTATGGATTACGTGCATGCTTTCATCGTCATAGAAAAAATCTAGAACGAAAATCTCAACAGAAATTTAAATTTCAAATTAAAAGAGCGGCAACCTTGTTAAGGCTTTCTTTTGCATCGCCGAAAAGCATCGAGGTATTGTCTCTGTAGTAAAGAGGATTCCCAACTCCAGAATATCCTGTAGCCATACTGCGTTTGAGTACTACCACAGTTTTAGCATCCCAGACTTCAAGAACCGGCATACCGTATATCGGACTGCTTTCGTCATCCAGTGCCCCAGGATTGACGATGTCATTTGCTCCAATAACCAATACCACATCCGTTGCATTAAACTCTGAATTAATCTCATCCATTTCAAAAACGATATCATAAGGCAAGTTGGCTTCGGCCAACAGGACGTTCATGTGTCCTGGCAAACGTCCAGCAACCGGATGTATGGCAAATTTTATACTGATATTTCTTTTACGCAGGTTTTCGGTGATTTCGTGTACAATGTGCTGTGCCTGTGCCACTGCCATTCCGTAGCCCGGAACAACGATAACCTGTTTGGCTCCACGCAGTATATCTGCAGTTTCTTCATAAGAAATTGATTGTGCTTCTTTTCCATCATCCTCTTTAGAGACCGCAGTAACCGTACCTTCTGCTACACCAAAGCCCCCTGCAATTACACTGATGAAAGAGCGGTTCATGCCTCTGCACATAATGTAACTTAGAATTGCTCCGCTGCTTCCAACAAGTGCTCCTGTAATTATCAGTAAATCATTGGAAAGCATGAATCCGGCAGAGGCAGCAGCCCATCCGGAATAGCTGTTGAGCATGGAGACAACTACCGGCATATCTGCTCCGCCAATCGCCATGATCATATGAATTCCCAGCAATCCGGCAATGGAGATAATTATTAAGAGATACATGATTTGCTCTTCCGGTGCTCCGTTCACAAACCATGCTCCCGACAAAACACTGACCAGCACCAATAATATATTGAGTTGATGACGCAATGGTAA
>Ga0208570_1000354_pt1 | contig 17942 bp, 18 predicted proteins | sample DeeseametaMP1202_FD_184192 | JGI IMG/M metagenome (GOLD analysis project Ga0208570, IMG submission 184192) | Marine microbial communities from the Deep Indian Ocean - MP1202 (SPAdes) | ecosystem: Environmental > Aquatic > Marine > Oceanic | place: South Indian Ocean | collected 2011-03-08
ACCCCGCCACGTTAATATCAGAACGAAAATTCGCTAACCCGGTAACCACCGCTGCCGCCGTTTGCGCCATGCCCTTGACATCCATCACAATCGCCAATGGGATGGAAAACTTTGCTGCCAAATCCGCACTGGATGGGTCGCCATCGAACATGCCCATCGCCCCTTCCACCAAAATGATATCGGCCTGTTGTGCGGCATCAAACAGCATTTGTTGGCAATAGGATTCACCGGCCATCCACAAATCCAGTTGCTCAACCGGTTGCCCGGATGCTTGTTGCAGAATTTGCGGGTCCAGATAATCAGGGCCGGTTTTGAACACCCGGACAATCTTGCCCTGTCGCTGAAGCAAACGTGCGAGTGAGGCGGTCACCGTGGTTTTACCCTGGCCGGAAGAAGGTGCAGTCAGGAACAGGGCGGGGCAGCGGGCAGTTTTCATAGGCTAACCAGATTCGTGGGGTGGTCGATTCTGCCAGCCGGCACAGGCCGCTAGCAGGAATCATTGGCTACCGGGTTGGCAGGAGGCAGCAAGCGGAATTGATTGGCCAGGGGGCGTGATCGCGATGAACCGGTTGAGCGGTTGCTGAGCAACGGAATTTGGTCATAATGTTTTCCCTTTGTACCCACCGTACAGAATTTGAATGAATGTGCAGGCCGGTCTTCGGGCTTGGAGATGATAGTCTTGCGGGACCTATCCTCGATTGTTCCTTCCCAGAGTGAATACTCCAGTGGATTAACAAACTAATCTCGTTTACCGATGCGGGGGCAGCGATGGAATCATGAACCATACTTCCCGATTATCCCCGGATGGGGCACCTGCGTCCGGCACATACTAACAATTTATCCGGGGGATGAATAGGCGAACCGCAGGTCACCACTACCGTCCTGCCTGCAGTGCGAGCTAACTGAAAGCGATTCTTATCTAGCCTTCCGATAGCCGATGATCTGTCTGGGCAGTGGGCCACGTTAACTCAGATCCAGGTTATCCCAAATTGCCAGGGTCGGTGCGGACTGGTTCATTGTATAGAAATGCAAACCGGGCGCGCCCATCTCCAGTAGTGACTGGCACAGACTGGTGATGACCTCTTCGCCAAACTGCAGAACGGAAGTTGGATCACCGGAATAAGATTCCATCCGAACCCGAATCCAGCGCGGAATTTCTGCACCGCACATTTGAGAAAACCGAACTAGGTTTTCATAATTTATGATGGGCATGATGCCGGGTACCACCGGAATATCCAGTCCTCTTTTTTCGCAGCTATCCACGAAAAACTTATAGGCATCGATATTGAAAAAATACTGAGTGATAGCGCTATTGGCACCGGCTTCCACTTTGGCTCTGAAGGCGTCCAGATCGGCGTTCATACTCTTTGCCTGAGGGTGCATTTCCGGATAAGCAGCAACTTCAAGATGGAAATGATCACCTGTCTGTTCGCGGATAAATGCAACCAGATCACTGGCGTATTTCAGCTCGCCAATAGAGGCTCCCATCCCTGACGGCAAATCTCCGCGCAGGGCAACGATACGCTCAATCCCGTTGGAGACATATTGCTGCAGAATTTCCCCCAATTGTGATTTGCTATCCCCTACACAAGATAAGTGAGGTGCAGTACTAATACCGGTATTCTGCTTCACCTGCGTTACGGTTTGAAACGTGCGATCCCGAGTAGAGCCGCCGGCACCATAAGTGACAGAGAAGAAGCTGGGGCTTTTCGCCGCCAGCTCCTGTTGTACGCGCTTTAGCTTTTCCACACCGGCGTCGGTCTTTGGCGGGAAGAATTCAAAGCTGTAGCGTTTATCATATTGCGTTTGTGAATTCATTGTTCAGTACTTATAGCTGTCTGGTTTGAAAGGACCTTCAACCGGAATGTTAATGTATTCCGCCTGGGTGTCGGTCATACGCGTAATCACCCCGCCAAAGCCACGCACCATTTCTGCAGCGACTTCTTCGTCCAGCTTTTTCGGCAGCACATTTACATACAGATTGGATTGCTTTTCTGCTGCAGGCAGGTCGGCAAACTTGCGTTCCCACAAATAGATTTGCGCCAGAACCTGATTGGCGAAAGATCCATCCATAATGCGTGATGGGTGGCCTGTGGCATTGCCCAGGTTGACCAGACGACCTTCGGATAACAGGATCAAGTGGTTGTTGCTGGCTTTGTCGCGGTAGATTTTGTGAACCTGAGGCTTAATTTCCTGCCATTCCCAATTCTTACGCATAAACGCTGTATCAATCTCACTGTCGAAGTGACCGATATTGCATACGACTGCGCCGTTCTTCAGGCCTTTCAGCATATTGGCATCACAGACGTTGACGTTACCGGTGGTGGTAACCACCAGATCGGTGTTCTGCAACAGTGCTGTGTTAATGCAATTTTCGCTGCCGTCATTGATCCCGTCGTTATAGGGAGACAACACTTCAAAACCATCCATACAGGCTTGCATTGCGCAAATCGGATCGATTTCAGTGACCCGCACAATCATGCCTTCCTGACGCAACGAAGCAGCAGATCCTTTGCCTACGTCTCCGTAGCCGATCACCAACGCTTTTTTACCGGATAGCAGATGGTCGGTGCCACGTTTGATGGCGTCACTCAGGCTGTGGCGACAACCGTATTTGTTGTCGTTTTTGGATTTGGTTACGGCGTCGTTGACATTGATTGCGGGAACTTTCAGGGTGCCTTTTTCCAGCATTTCCAACAGACGGTGCACGCCGGTTGTGGTTTCTTCTGAGATACCGTGAATCCGATCCAGCATGTGCGGATATTTGTCGTGCAACAACAGGGTTAAATCACCGCCGTCGTCCAGAATCATATTGGCTTCCCATTCCTTGCCATTGCTCAGAACGGTCTGCTCAATGCACCACCAGAACTCTTCTTCAGTTTCGCCTTTCCAGGCAAACACAGGAATACCGGCCGCTGCAACAGCCGCAGCGGCGTGATCCTGGGTGGAGAAAATATTACAGGAAGACCAGCGCACTTCCGCACCGAGTTCGATCAGGGTTTCGATCAAAACGGCGGTTTGGATGGTCATATGAATACAACCCATGATTTTCGCACCTTTCAGGGGTTGCTCCGCTTTGTATTTCGTGCGCAGCGCCATCAGTGCAGGCATTTCGCCTTCGGCAATTTCGATTTCGCGACGGCCATAGTCGGCCTGTGAGATGTCAGCAACTTTATAGTCGCTAAAATTGTTTTCCAGAACGGCGTTCATAATTCAGCCCTTTGACAAATAATTAGATGAATGGATTTATAGATTGGCAGCGTCGCGCAAAATGGCTGCTTTGTCGGTTTTTTCCCAGGTGAAACTTTCTTCCTCGCGGCCGAAATGCCCATAGGCAGCGGTCGCTCGATAAATGGGGCGGCGCAGATCCAGCATTTCGATAACGCCGCGCGGACGCAGGTCGAAGTGTTCACGCACCAAGCCGGCGATTTGTTCTTCGCTGACCTTGTTGGTGCCGAAGGTATTAATGGAAATCGACGTTGGCTCAGCCACACCGATGGCATAGGAAACCTGGATTTCGCATTTGTCGGCCAGGCCCGCTGCAACAATATTTTTGGCAACGTAGCGACCGGCGTAGGCAGCAGAGCGATCCACTTTGGATGGGTCTTTACCGGAGAATGCACCACCTCCGTGACGTGCTGCACCGCCGTAGGTGTCTACGATGATTTTACGACCGGTCAGGCCGCAGTCGCCCACCGGACCGCCGATAATAAACTGGCCAGTTGGATTGATGTGAAACTGGGTGTCTTTGTGTAGCCACTCTGCCGGAAGTACATTTTTGATCAGCTCTTCCATAATGGCTTCGCGCAGATCCGCCAGTTTTACGCCTTCATCATGCTGAGTAGACAGAACCACTGCATCCACTGCAACGGGTTTACCATTTTCATAACGCAGCGTAACCTGGCTTTTTGCGTCTGGGCGCAACCAGGACAAAATTTTGTTTTTACGTAAATAAGCCTGGCGTTGCACTAACCGGTGCGAATAATGAATGGCTGCCGGCATCAGCACGTCGGTTTCGTTGGTGGCATAGCCAAACATTAAGCCTTGATCGCCAGCACCCAGGTCTTTGTCTTCTGCTTCGTCAACACCCACAGCGATGTCGGCAGACTGTTTGCCAATGGCATTCAAAACCGCACAGGAAGCGCCGTCAAACCCTACATCAGAGCTGTTATACCCAATGTCCAGAATCACGTTGCGCACAATGTCTTCCAGGTCAACGTAGGTATTGGTACGAACCTCGCCGGCAATCACCGCCATACCGGTTTTAACCATGGTTTCCACCGCCACCCGGGCATGTGGATCGTCTTTGATAATGGCATCCAGTACTGCATCTGATATCTGATCTGCCATTTTATCGGGATGGCCTTCAGAGACCGATTCTGATGTAAAAATGGAGTATTCGCTCATTACTCTCGATTCCTTTGCTTGCGTTCAATGTTAAAGTTTGTCGAACCGTCTTATCTGAATCTGAAACCCGTTTCGTAATCCCAGATACAGACTGTCTTTGCTGTCCAATCCGGCCTCGTGTGCCCAATCGGTTAACTCTTCAGGGTCGAAACCCAGCCACAAATCACCGCAGCTTTGTTTGGCCCAGTCTTGATCGTGATGGCATAAATCGGCGACCACCAACGTTCCGCCTTTTTTCAGTAAACGGGTGCAATCTTCAAAAACATCGGCCGGCGAGGGTACGTGATGCAAAACCATATTGCAGACGATGCGGTCAAACTGCATGTCTTGTTGCACGGCGTCTTCGGTGTCGGCGCACAGCAGTGTGACGTTATTCAGTTTGTATTGCAGTCGTAATGATTCCGCTTTTTCCAGCATCTCTTTGGAAATGTCGATGGCGGTAACGGCACCAAACAATCGGGATAAGGTGGGCAAGAATGCGCCCTCGCCGGGGCCGATTTCCAGTACGGTATGCACTTTTTGCGGATCGGTTTGCAGCAACATGTCTTCCACGTTGCCGGCATACTGATCAAACAGAGCAATTAATTCCTGTTGCTCCCGGAATTGGTCCGCATGACGGTCAAAAAATTCCCTGGAAACTGTTTCCCGTTCTTGCTTTATACGATGGATATTGTCAGCGGTTGTCATCGCCAGCGGCACCTGGTCGATACTGGCGTACAGTGATGTTAATAATTGGCCCTGGGGCGTGGCAGTATCAGCCAGCACCCGCCGATAAAAAATGGAATTGCCTTCCCTTCGTGGTGTGATGGCGCCGGCCTTGGTGAGAACTTTTAAATGATGACTCATGGCCGGCTGTTTGATGTCAAAAATGTCACACAATTCCAGTACGCCGAAAGAGGCGGTTTTCAGAGTGCGCAACACCTCCAGGCGTAACGGATCGCCGCATCCTTTGCAGAGCAGTGCGAGGGACGTCAGGTTGTCTGGAGCCAGCTCGTTTAGAGCCGTGGATCGGGTATTGGCATTCATGGCGGGTAAGTCTAACAGCGAACCCTTCCTATATCAAAATATTTTGATATAGGTTTTTTGCGCTCGCGGTTGAGGCCCCCGGAGCTGCCGAGAAACCGAGTTAAAAGGGCAGGTAAATACTTCGTTCCAGCATGTCCCGCTCACAATCGTCATCTTCAATGTCTTCAATTTGTTGAATTTTTTCGATATAGGCAGGAGGCAGGCCGGCTTCCCTTGCCCCATTCAGCACGTGATTTTTATACCAGCTAAACGGGCGTTGGCGCCGGTCAATGAGTATGGCTTGGTACGTCATCGCTATTTGAGGTTGCTGATCGGCGTCGAACACAGTCACATCCCGGCTGAGATATCCCACGCCAAGGCCTTCAGCCAAATCCAGAAACGGTTTCTCCCGCAGAGGAATCGAATAGAGCACGCCGTATACCACATCAGTGCTGCCACCTGTATGATACGCATCGCATTTGGCGGAGCCGTCTTTGCCTTGTTTATGAAACCTGATCTGGTGTTGCGGCAGGGTGCAAACCCCCAGGGGGCGGGCTCCGGGAACTCTTTTTTGCAGTCGTTTAATGGATAGATTCGAGCCATAGGCGAAGTAATTTAGGGTTTCCTCTGACATTCGTTTTGTCCTGCTGGTGGCCTGGATCGTTCAGAATACCGGTAACCGTCTCCCAGATGCACCCCGTGCGTGAGTTCATGAAGGCGCTCGGGACGGGAACAATTAAAGAACTACGGTGTTTTGGGGGGGGGGTTGTCATGAAAATGTCATTGCTCTTTAATATCGTTCGCCGTAGCAGAGTTAGCTGCGTGGGCAGGTTGTTACGCGGCCTGATGCTTTTTTGATCAATGGTTATACTGCGAACCCTTCAGGATATTGCTATGACAGCAACCACGACACACTCAACGCAAAGCGCTACACCGGAAAAAAGAATTCCCCAGACCTCTACCGCGGGGCCGGGATGGATTAAATGGGCGCAGGTAGCCGGACTGATTTATTTGCTGCTGGTGGCTGTTTCCCTTATCGGTAGCGGCTTTAAAATATCGGCGGGGGATCAGGCCAAAGAACTGTTTGCTTTTGCCAGTAACCCTGTTGCCGGCCTTGTCATTGGTACTGTGGCGACCGCGCTTATTCAGTCGTCGAGTACAGTTACATCGATTATTGTTGGCCTTGTTGCCGGTGGCCTGCCAGTCAGCATCGCGATTCCGATGGTGATGGGCGCCAACATCGGCACCACCATTACCAATACCATCGTGAGTCTTGGCCATGTGCGCAGAGGCGATGAGTTCCGCCGGGCCTTCGCGGCGGCGACGGTTCACGACTTTTTCAATTTGCTTAGTGTCGCTATTTTCCTTCCTCTCGAGATTATGTTCGGGTTCCTAGAAAAGATGGGGGCCAGTCTCGCCGGCCTGCTGGTGGGGGGTGATGCTATGGATGTGGGCGGCTTCAACTTCATCAAACCTATTGTTAAACCTCCGGTGAAATTCCTGGAAAATTCCGTGTTGGGCGGGTTGCCTGATATGGCGACGGGCGTGGTGATGGCCTTGCTCGGTATTCTGACCATCTTTGTGGTGATTACCCTGATCGGTAAATTATTAAAATCGCTAATGGTGGGTAAAGCCAAAGACATTTTGCACTCGGCCGTCGGGCGTGGCCCGATATCGGGTATTACGTCCGGTACGGTAATCACGGTGCTGGTTCAATCCAGCTCGACGACGACCAGCCTGATTGTGCCGCTGGCCGGTAGCGGTGTGTTTTCCTTGCGGCAAATCTATCCGTTTACGCTGGGCGCCAATATCGGAACCTGTATAACTGCCTTGTTGGCGGCCACTGCGGTGGCTGGCCCCAATGCAATATTTGCGTTGCAGATTGCGTTAATACATTTGATCTATAACTTTTTGGGTGTGGTTTTTATTTATGGCATCCCGTTTCTAAGAGAAATCCCGCTCTGGGCTGCTAACAAACTGGCTGAAGCCACCATGAAAAGTAAATTATATGTGGTTGGTTATGTTTTGATTGTGTTTTTTATAGCGCCCTTGATATTGATTGGCGGAAGTAATTTTCTGGGTATTTAATCCTGGTAAGGGTTATTGCAATCTTTTCATTGATCTTATTTCTGCGGAGCCGGTAAATGGAAACCAACACGAAAAAGCAGGAGCTGGAATTACACATTGCAGAGCTTGAACGTTCTATTGCCGAGTTGAAAGTTCAACTCAGGCAACTGGAAGAATCCGATCAGCACCAAGCTATTGATAATCTGGAAGCCTATTTGGCTACCATGGAAAATCGATGGGATACCCTGAAAGATTTCTGGCCGATCGTTCAAAATGAATTGCGCGATATGTTTGTTAAAATGAAAGGCGACAAGACTGAATGAAGGGCCTGGATATGAAGTCGATGTACGGCGTTATTTTTACGTTCCTATTTGTTTCGGTCCATGCAACCGCGGGTGAAGAGGTGCGGATTGATTTGCAGGCTGTACCTGCTGATATTATGGAAAAGGCCAGGGTGTTGATGCCGGAGGCGACCTATAAAAGCGCCAACACCGAAGCCGAGGCGGATGGTCTGGTATACGAGATACAAGGTCTACTAGCGGACGGCCGTAAACTGGAAGTGGATATTGCCGAGTCGGGTGAAGTGGAAGAAATTGAAGTGGAGTTTACCCATGACCTGGTTCCGGGAGCGGTGCTGAACTCTGTCCAGGCGGCCTATCCCGATCTTGTCGTGACGTTTATTGAAGCCAGTCATTCTGAGAGTAAAAAAGTTGTCGGGTATGAGTTCGTCGGACAACAAAATGGCAAACAAATCGATTTAGACGTGTCAGCCGACGGTCGGAGCATTGTGGTAGCGGATGACTGAATAGCCAGCATCGCTTTATCTGGGTTTTTATATCGATAATCCGTGAATTACCAGTACCTTTGGGGATAAGCACCCATTGTGTAACCAGGGAGTAGTCGGGCGCATTTGGCATAAGGGGTGGTTAGAGTTGGCAAACCCTGCTGTTTTGTATTAGCATTTTGGCCTAACTTCCACTCCTCCAAGACTTTAGAATCATGAATGAGAGTTCCTCAGCCATAGCGAACCCCGCTATGAAGCTCCTTATTGCTGAAGATGATCTGGATGATCAACTTTTAATTCGCGAAGCTCTGCTGGAGAGCGGTGTGTCAGGCAGCGAAATTACGTTTGCAGCCGATGGTAAAGAATTGTTAGAACTGCTGAATGCCGATAGTCCAAATCCAGCGCTCATTATTTTGGATCTTAATATGCCCAAGATGGACGGGCGGGAAGCGCTGCGGGAGATAAAAAACTCCAAGCAATGGTGTCACATTCCTGTGGTTATATTTACCACCTCCTGCAATCAGGACGATGTCAATTTTGCGTATCGTTCAGGGGGTAATACTTTTTTTACCAAGCCCCCAGTCTTCGATGATTTCGTAGAAACGATGCAAACCATTACCAAATATTGGTTTGAAAAAGCGGTTTTACCGAATTAGTTGCTAAGCCGGGTTTTTCGAATTTCTTCCATCATTATCGCTTTCCCGCAGCGCTCTTACTGGCCGCACTTCGATGCTGCCATAGCGTGCGGGTGGGATTTTTCCTGCCAGCTGAATGGCCTCATTAAGATCTCTTGCTTCTAGCAGATAATAGCCGGCCAGCTGTTCTTTGGTTTCTGCAAAAGGACCGTCCATAGTGCTGACTTTATCGTCGCGCACGCGCACGGTGGTTGCCGTATGGGTGGGAAGCAATGGATTTCCCGCAATATAGTGGCCGCTTTGCTGCAGGTTTTCCACACAGGCCATGCATTCACGGTTCAGAGAGTCCCACTCAGGTTGGCTCATCTCACTCATTTTGTTTTCATCGTAGTAAACCAATGCTAAGTAGTTCACGGCGCGTTTCTCCCTGTCAGTTGTTTTAAGATAGTCGTGGCAGACGGCGGGAATTAGACGTTAAAAAAAATTATTTTTTCAGGTGGCAGTGACATTCCTGTAGCCGGGCTCGTAGAAAGCGTCGTTCAGGCTCCTGTTTAGCGAAATTGAGTGCCTGTTTAAAGGCTTCTGCGGCGGCCTGATAATGCCCTAGCCGTTTCAGGCAATCGGCCCTAGCGGCGTGGGCAAGATGATATTCCTGCATGGTTTTTTGATGCAGAAGCGTTTCGATCCGTTGCAGGCCCGCAGCCGGGCCCTGAGCCATTGATATCGCCACCGCCTGATTCAGCGATACCACAGGCGAAGGTTGAATTCGCGCCAGGGCCTCGTATAAACCCGCGATCTGGTTCCAGTCGGTCTGCTCTGGACGCTCTGCCTCTGCATGAACTGCCGCAATGGCTGCTTGTACTGAGAAGGGCCCGAAGCGCCGGCTTTTAAGTGCTTGGGTGACCAGCGGCAAGCCCTCGTTGATCTGTTCCTGATCCCATAGGCTACGGTCCTGATCCTGTAACAACACAATATCTCCGCTGGCATCGGTTCGTGCAGTGCGGCGCGAATCCTGCAATAACATCAGTGCAAGCAATCCTTTCACCTCCGGTTGGGGTAACAGTTCATGGAGCTGGCGGCACAAGTGGATAGCTTCTCGGGTCAGATCTGTCTGCACAACGTGTTCACCTGCGGCGGGCGAGTACCCTTCGTTAAACAGGAGATAAATAACGTCCAGCACTGCTGCCAGACGTTCAGGCAACTGCTTTTGCTCCGGTATTTCATAAGGGATTTTGGCATCACGGATTTTGGCCTTGGCACGCACGATACGCTGAGCTAATGTTGGCGCCGATGTCAGGAATGCCCGTGCAATCTGCTCGGTGGTCAGGCCGCAGACCTCCCGCAGTGTCAGGGCCAATTGCGCCTCTACAGACAGGCTGGGGTGGCAGCAGATAAAAATCAAACGCAACTGATCATCGGCAATGGTCAAGTCGTCGCGTTGCGCCAGGTTGTGGGTGTCCTCGTCGGTGCTGGCGGCACTGCGAAGGTCCGAAATGTGATCATTAAAGCGCGCGTTCTTACGGATCTGGTCAATGGCTTTGAATCGGCCTGCGGATACTAGCCATGCTCGCGGGTTGTCGGGCATTCCTTCTATGGCCCATTGTTTGAGCGCGGCTGAAAACGCTTCATGCAGCGCTTCCTCTGCTAAGTCAAAGTCACCCAGTAAGCGAATAAGCGTGGCCAGTACGCGGCGCGACTCGCTCTCATATATCCGCCCAATTTCGTGTTGCAGGCTGCGTGCATGATCGGCGGTGTGTGTAACAGGTGTGTCCATAACTTGTATTAAATTCCACGAAAAGCCTTGGCGTATTCTGGTTGCCTGATATGTCTGTTGTGATATCGGCGAGTAGGACTAATAATCTGCACCGTAGTGGGTTGCCCAGGATTTGGGTGATTCATCACAACGCATACTTCTGCCGGGTTGTTCTAAGTACACAGAATTATTCCAATAACAGCAATACGCTCAGTAGTGAAAACACATAAAATAAATTGGTTCAATCTTTGCATTATCTCGCATAAGGAATGTCTATACAAAGGATCAAAGGCAATGACTTGGTGTTGGCGTCGGGCCAACCGGTAATACAAGTGATTGTAATTAACCCGCCTTTACGAGGTATCGTAGCGATGGATTTGCAGGATGATGAGGCTCAGCAACTGTATTTTAATGAAGTAGTGCCTCTGGGTGTTGAAGAGTTAATGCGGTCGGCGTCAGAACAATTTTCCCCGGCAAGCGCTGAAAGTTGCTTGTTAAAAGCGTATGAAATGGCTCCGAACAGTCTCACGGTACTGGTTGCTTTATATCGGTTTTATTACGACCAGCGTCGTTATTTGGATGCCATTCATATCGCCTCCAAGGCGATGACGGAAGTGGCTCCGTTGATTAGCTTTCCCGATCATTGGTCTGAAATTACCTTTAACGACCTGGCCAATGGGGTGATGAGTTCCTTTTCATTGGTGCGTTTTTATTTGTTGGCATTGAAAGCCTGCGCCTATCTGCATTTGCAAATCAATCAAATAAGTGAGGCCGTGCGCATGCTTAACAAGGTTGTGGAATTGGATATTCAGGATCGTTTGGGTGCAAAACTGATGCTGCAATCATTGGGTCCGGTGGTGGTAGTGGATAACGCCAATGTGACGGCCCGTAGTTCCTGATCGTTAACGTATTAAATGAGCTTGGCCGGGCGCGCCGGATTTAATTCCGCGACGATTTTTTGCGCGTCGTGAATCGGCATACCCAGCCCCACTAAACTGATTTCGCTGATGTGGTTGATATGATCGAGTTGTTCCCGCCCTTCCAATAGGCTGCGTATACCCGCTATTAAAGTGCCCAACACTAGGTCCATCGCCGCTGATTCGGAGCTGAAACGGAACCGACCCTGAGCTTGCCCTTCCCGCAAATCGAATAGAATACTGAGCCGTATAATTTCGCTGAGTTTGGGTAGTGTGCCCATTAGCCGTAGCAGTGCCCATCCAAAATCCGGCTCTTGATAAGCTTGCTGCATAAAGGTTCTGGCAGCAATCACGATCCGTTCCGCAGGATCCTCCACACCTAGAAAATGCTTACGCAATTGGCCGGCGAGCCTATCCGAGAGGTGATAAGCCACTGCTTCCACCAATTCTTTTTTGGAATCGAAATAGTTGTAGAAGGTGCCATTAGAAACGCCCGCGGTGGTCGCCACCTCCAGTATTGAGGTGTTGCTCAATTTATTCTTGGCCAACAGTAGCAAACCTGCCTCCACGATCTGCTCACGAGTCCGGGCACGCTTTTCCTGGCTGGATTTTTTGTGCTTGATGGCGGGGGTCGCGGTTGGCATGAATCAGTAATCCGGGTTGAGTTGGTGGTTATTATTGACGATTAAATGATCCTTGTGCAATATATGACGAAATCGTCAATTACTGAACTGACGTCCAACAATAAAAAAAATAAAGTGGTAATCCATTTGAGTTCCTCAACGAAATTGGGGCATTACCGGGCCTCTTGTCTGATTTTGTTCGCTTTCTCCTGTGTTTCCTCAGATTGCTTTGGCGAGCTGATGGAAGATCTGACGGTTTTGTCGCCGAAAGCCATCGCGATGGCGAACGCCGTTACTGCCGATCCACCGGGCATCGATTCCATACACTTTAATCCTGCCGGGCTGATGCAGTTTGAGGGTGATACTCTGGAATTGAAGTTGGCTACGTTTGATCTGAAAAACCGGTATTCAACCGGGCCTCAGCAGGTGGACCCAACGGTGAAGGCCTCCTATGAAAACCTCACGCAATCGCCCTATCCCCAAGACCCCTATGCCAATCAGCAAGGGGCAACCTCAGAACCGGTATTGTTGATTCCCGGTGGCAGCACGGAAACCGTACCTTTTCCAATCGTGCCGTTGGGCGGGGCAGCGACGCGCAACGCGCAGCATCAGATGGTGTTCGCGAGTGCGGTTTACTCGCCGATGATGGTGGGGTTCAGTCGTCCGGACGACGATCTGGGGCGCTATCAGGGAAACGAAACGGCCATTTCGCGTATTACTTACTTCTCTCCCTCCTTTGGCTTTCAGGTCGGTGATTCGTTGGCGCTGGGGTTGGGTATCAATTTTAGCTATCAGGGTCTCGCTTTGCGAATGGAGAACCGGGCGCCGCAGGCTTCTGCGGCGATTCTGGGTGGATTGCTGAGTGGCGTAAGCGGTCAACAAATAGGTCCTGGCCCTTATGACGACGTAGCGACACTGAACATCGCGGCGGAGGACTATTTGTCGGTGGGGTTCAATTTGGGACTGTTGTGGTCTCCGCTACCCTGGTTCACGTTGGGGTTGGCTTACCGTTCGGCCGCAAAGTCCAATCTTGAAGGCGACTTTAGCATGCGTTATTCGCATTCCATGCAAGAACTCAGCACGGAACTTAGGCCGATATTTCCCAAAATGGAGGGGGTTGAATTTGAGCGCGGTGAAGTGAAGATGGAATTCACCACCCCACAGCATATGTCGTTGGGCACCTCGATCATGGTGACAACAAAGTTTAAATTGAATGTCGATGTGCAGAAATCATTTTATTCGGAGTGGGATAAATTCACTTTTGATTTTGATCAACCGCTGGATTACCTGGTGTTTGCTTCATTGCTGGATAGTGATGGGCAGGATGAATCACTTACGTTGCAGCGAAATTATAAGAATGCGCTTTCGTGGTCGATTGCTGCCGGGTACCAGTGGGATAAATCGTTATTGTTGCGGGCCGGTTATCAGCGCCGCAACAGTAATATTCCCGGTAACGCCCTGGATTTGATTATTCCGATTTCCGATGCGGATTTTTATGGTGTCGGGTTTGCTTATTCTACCAGTGAAGACAGTCACATCGACTTGGGTTTGGGGTACTTGGTCAGTCGATACAATATCGACTATGGGCAATCCAATAACGCCAATTCTGACGCGCCTCTCGACTTGATTTATAACCCTTACGCTTATTTACCCATACGGGCGTCAACACGCGCATTTCTGCTGTCAGTCTCCTACAGAAAACCGTTTTAACGACGCTACGATAAACCTGAAAGCCGGTACTGCTAGCCTTTGCACCATAACAAGAATGAAGGAATAAATATGAAAGAGGGCATGACGCTTAACTTACACGGAACTTCAATCGGTGCTGACCTTTACATGCCAATGAATCCGCAACACTCGGTGCCGGCAGTGGTCATGGCACCGGGTTTCGGCGGTGTAAAGGAAATGTTGATTCCCGCCTATGCAAAAGCGTTAGCATCTATCGGTATAGCGGTGCTTGCAGTGGACTATCCGAATTTTGGTGAAAGCGGTGGTGAACCACGCCAGTTCGTGGACATCAAGGCACAACTGGCGACCTATACGCTGGCGCTGGATTGTTTGCAGCATTGTGAATGTATTGATGCAGACCGATTGGGGGTATGGGGTAGCAGTCTGTCGGGAGGGCACGCTCTGGTAATTGCCGCACGTGACAGACGGGTTAAAAGTGCAATGGCCATTATTCCGTTCATAGCAACACAGTTAAAGATGGCGCCGGGTTTCGCAAAGATTACCACGTTGGATTTGTTGAGCCGATTCGTCGGTGGCAAAGGCCAGACCATTAAAATTGCCGGTAGGCCTTACGAACAAGCCGCGATGAACACCGATGGGGCCTGGGAGTGGATGCAAAAAATGACGGCGGATGCCCCCGATTTCAAAAATGAAGTAGCCGTAAAATCGTTTCTTCAAATGGCTAACTACCGAACCGCAAAAGCAGCGAAATCCATCCGGGTGCCGTTAAAAGTATTGCTGGCGACCGAGGATTCGATTACGCCTGCAAAAATGGTCAGGAAAGCGCTTTCATCGGTTCCCGGCGTGGTGATAGAAGAATACCCGGAAACTCATTTCGAATTATTTGATCGCTATCTGGATGCAACGGTCAATTCGACGGTAGAATGGTTTGAGGAAACGCTTATGCAACAGAACACCTAAAAACAGGCAGTACTATGAAAGCACAATGGCTTGCAGGTCCGAATCGAAATATTACCCGCTTTGGTGAGGTGCCGGTTTATAAAGAAGGTTTGTATCGTGTCGGAACTCGCAGTTACGCCTGGATGGTGCCGAATGGAACGTGGGGCGAAACCAATATCGGATTAATCGATTGTGATGGAAAAAGTATACTGATTGATACGTGTTGGGATCTTAAATTCACCCGTGAGCTTTTGGAAACCGCCGATCCGGTATTGCGTAAATCGCCGGTTGAAATTGTAATTAACACCCACTCCGATGGCGACCACTGCTGGGGCAACCAGCTGTTTAAAGACAAAGAAATCATTGCGACGCATGCCTGTATTGAACAAATGCACCATTTGAAGCCCGCTTCCATGACCGCGCTCAAATCCGGTGGCAGGTTGTTGCGTCACCTTCCTTTAATGAAGCTGGACAGCTTCGGGCACTACATGCGAACCATGTTTTCGCCGTACGATTTTTCGGATGTCTCTATTACCGATCCCAATAAAGGTTTTTCGGGTAAACACGAATTGACGGTGAACGGTGTCGATATTGTGGTGATGGAAGTCGGGCCGGGTCATACCGATGGCGACGCCATAGTCTATGTGCCCGATGAAGGCCTGGTGTACGCGGGCGATATTTTATTCATTGGTGGCACACCGGTGATGTGGAGCGGACCGGTAGAAAATCTGGTCAAGGCGCTGGAAATACTGCGCAGCCTGAATGCCAAAACCATCGTGCCGGGCCACGGGCCCATGGCCAGTGACCAGCAAGTGCAATCGGTGATCAACTATTGGCATTTTGCCCATGAACACCTACACAGGTGTTATCAGCGTGATATGACGCCGACGGAAGCCGCTCGCGACGTACTGTTTAGCAAAGCTTTTCAGGAATCGGAGTTTGCCGGTTGGAATTGTCCCGAGCGCTTAGTGACTAATGCTTACTCCATGTATAGAAACTGGGGTGCAAACCTTTTAAACCTGCCGGGCCCCCTGGGGGTAATGGATCAGATGCGCAATCAGGCATCCGTTGCCTTTAACATGCCCCAGGCTGAACCCCGATGTATGCACGGATTTGTGCATCGAATTTAGGTATACTTCCGCGCCATGAATAATAGCGCCCGGTCCATATTGCAGCATACCTTTGGCTACGATGCTTTTCGTGGTCAGCAGGAACAGATCATCGATACTCTGGTGGAGGGTGGCGATGCGTTGGTGATCATGCCCACCGGTGGCGGTAAATCCCTGTGTTATCAGATTCCGGCCATGGCACGACCGGGTTGCGGAGTCGTAATTTCGCCGCTGATCGCCTTGATGCAGGATCAGGTGGATGCACTGAAAGCCGCCGGAGTCAAAGCCGGATTTCTCAATTCCTCCCTTACTGCTGAGCAGGCTTATCGGGTGGAAACGGATTTGATGAGCGGCGATCTGGAATTGCTCTATGTGGCTCCGGAACGCCTGATCCAGAACCGCTGCCTGGAAATGCTCAGTCGGGCCAGAATTTCCCTTTTTGCCATTGATGAAGCCCATTGCGTGTCCCAGTGGGGACATGATTTCCGTTCCGATTATCTGCAATTAAGCCTGTTGCATGAGCGCTTTCCTCATGTACCCCGGGTGGCACTAACGGCCACGGCCGATGAACGTACCCGCAAGGAAATTGCCCGGCGCCTGGAATTGACTGACGCTCCGCATTTTATCAGCGGCTTCGACCGTCCCAATATCCAATATCGCATTCAACTGAAAGACAAACCCAAACAACAGCTACTGAAATTTCTTAAAGACGAGCAGTCCGGAAACGCCGGAGTGGTGTACTGCCTGTCCCGCAAGAAAGTGGAAGCCACCGCCGAATGGCTGACCCTGCAAGGGTTTAAAGCACTGGCCTATCACGCCGGATTGCCCGCCGAAATGCGCCAGCGCAACCAGCAGCGATTTTTGCGTGAAGACGGCATTATCATGGTCGCCACCATCGCGTTTGGCATGGGCATTGATAAGCCGGATGTTCGCTTTGTGGCGCACCTGGATTTGCCAAAAAGTGTGGAAGCCTATTATCAGGAAACCGGGCGGGCAGGGCGCGACGGTGACCCGGCAACCGCATTGCTACTGTATGGCCTGGAAGATGTGGTGAAGCTGGGGCAAATGGCGGCCAGTTCTGAAGGGGATGAGCAGTTCAAGCGGGCGGAACGGCAGCGCCTGGAAGCGATGCTGGGACTGTGTGAAATTACCAGTTGCCGGCGTCAGACGCTGCTGCATTATTTTGGTGAAAGCGAAGCGGCACCCTGCGGCAATTGCGACACCTGCCTGCAACCCCCGTCGACCTGGGATGGCTCGGAAGCTGCGCGCAAATTGCTGTCCTGCGTTTATCGCACCGGCCAGCGTTTCGGGGCCAATCATGTGGTGGATGTACTGCGCGGTAGCTCTAACGAGAAAGTCATGCAGTTCAAGCACAATGAAATCAGCACCTACGGCATCGGTATGGATCTCAGTGCCAACGAGTGGCGCGGTGTGGTGCGGCAGTTGGTGGCGCGGGGCTATCTGCAGGTGGATGCGGAAGGGTATGGTGCGCTGTTACTGACGGATCGTTGCAGGCCCTTGTTGCGGCAGGAAGAGTCGATCCAGCTACGTAAGCTACCGGCGCAAATCAATACCGCAAGCCGCCGCCCCGGCACAGTGGAAATCGATGAGCGGGATCAACCCTTGTGGAATGCGCTACGGGCCTGCCGCAAGCAGCTTGCGGATGAGCATGGTGTGCCGCCCTATGTGGTGTTCCATGACAAGACATTGCGGGAAATGCTGGTGGTACGGCCGATGACGGAGCGCAGCTTTCTCAAGCTGTCCGGTGTTGGTGATTCCAAGCTGGAACGTTTTGGTGAAGCGTTTCTGCAGGTGATCCGGGATTTTGAGTATCCGGGTTCGTGATACAACTGGTCATGGGTTCAGTGTTAGTGCGCCACTTTAATTAAACTCTTCTCTGTTTTACTTCGCCAAACTTTTGTCTCCCCCCGGTCTATCTAGCAGGCGTCACTCCCTGACCGATAAGGACCGCACCCCGCATGCCGTTGCTAGCCAACAACAGTCGCTTCCACTT
>Ga0208570_1000356_pt1 | contig 17834 bp, 17 predicted proteins | sample DeeseametaMP1202_FD_184192 | JGI IMG/M metagenome (GOLD analysis project Ga0208570, IMG submission 184192) | Marine microbial communities from the Deep Indian Ocean - MP1202 (SPAdes) | ecosystem: Environmental > Aquatic > Marine > Oceanic | place: South Indian Ocean | collected 2011-03-08
GAACAGCTATTACTTTGACCGCCACGGTGATGCACCCATGCTGCGACCCTCAACTTCGCTGGAGATGCTTTGGCGTGCGAAGCACTTGCCGATGACACACTACAAATTCAGTGGAGGTGACGATCAACAAGACGTGACCCAGCCTGAGGCCGACTCGGTGAAGGGTAAGCTGGAACTAACCGATTTTGAGCGGCTGGAACCGAAAATATCTACCTAATGGGGAGCCATCCCCTCATTAGCCCTAAACTGGGACAATTTTCTTAATTTTGCCGCGATCGTAGATAGGCACAAAACCTTCGATGTGCTTTCGAATCGCTTGTAACGCGACATCGATTTTTTACTATGCTCAATCTTCTGAGTATAACTATGATCTTGCGTAAGGCCTGCGATACCTAGAGCCATCGTCCTACTTGAATTTATTGTGACTTTATTGACGCCATGAACTGCGTAGCTTTTTCCAGCAGGTACAGAATAAAAGGACATCGGCGAAATTGACCACTCTGCTCTTGCCATTATTTCTGTGAAGGAAGTTTAGTATTACAGTCGCATAAACCTCAATGCTTTTGTTATTTTTAATACTATTGATGGCCCAACTTCCCTTTTACTCAATTAGGGTAAAAATAGGAATCTCGAAAAAAGCAATATCCTCTGGAGGCCACGGATGGCGAGGCTTATAGGGTACTTTGTCGTTTTTGGACGGAAAATCCCTAGAACCTCTAGGAGAAATAAATTACTTTGAGCAACGTAGACCGGAAGATAACTTTGGCCCGGCTGCAGGTTTTAGTTGAGCAGCTATGCCGAATCAGTAGATCCTGATTTAGTGTGACTGTAACAACGTCTCTTATTGTGGTGCTGATAATAGCAAAAACACACTTGCTTGACATTTGTTTGTGCGACCAAATACCATCTGGATTGTTTATTGCCAGTGAGTACGCACAATGAATCAAGCTGCTAAAAAAAAATACCGCCATATGGATGGAATTGGTCCCTATGACATTCCTCTAGAAGATTATGACATGAGCCAACGGGAACCCTTTCAAAATAATACGTTTTGGAGTTTCTTTGATCGAATGAGACAAGAAGATCCGATACATTATTGCAAGGATTCCAAGTTTGGTCCCTTTTGGTCAGTTACCAAATTCAAAGATATTGTGGAAGTTGAGAATAAACCTGATATTTACTCTTCAGAACCCACAATCGCATTCTTGGATCCCAATGAGGATTTTAACGTACCAATGTTTATTGCGATGGACGAGCCCAAGCACGGTGTGCAGCGACGCACAGTGCAGGGTGCAGTCGATCCACGTAACCTTGCGGGTATGGAGAGCCTGATACGCGAGCGCGTATGTAATATACTAGATGATCTACCAATTTACGAAACCATTGACTGGGTAGACAAAGTTTCAATTGAGCTGACGGGACAAATGTTGGCCACCATACTCGATTTTCCCCAAGAGCATCGTCGAAAACTAACCTATTGGTCCGATGTGGCAACCGCTGTTCCAGGCCCTATGTCGATCGTTTCTTCGTATGAAGAATCCAGGAAAATCCTGATGGAAGAATGTGTGCCTGCTTTTTTTAACCTATGGCAGAAAAAAAAGAACTCCCCACCCGAAACCTCGCTTATCTCCATGCTGGCACACGCTGAAGAAACCAGCCGCATGACGGAGGAAAACCCGATGGAATTTCTGGGTAACCTAATACTACTGATTGTCGGCGGCAACGACACTACTAGAAATTCAGTTTCGGGAAGTGTTCTATTCCTTAATGAAAACCCGAAGGAATACGATAAACTTCGTGAAAACCATGGCCTTGTTAATACAATGGTACCAGAAATTATCAGGTACCAAACTCCCCTAACGCACATGCGAAGGACGGCCACGAAGGACACCATTCTCGGTGGAAAGCAAATTCACAGGGGCGACAAAGTGATTCTCTGGTTTGTCTCAGGAAATCGGGATGAAGAAGCAATTGACAAGCCTTATGAATTTATCATCGACAGGAAAAATCCGAGGTACCATCTTTCATTTGGTTTTGGCATACATCGCTGTATGGGCAATCGCCTTGCTGAAATGCAACTTAGAATCGTATGGGAGGAGATACTTAAACGCTTCCATAAAATCGAAGTAATGGGTGAACCTCAACGAGTTTATTCAAACCTCATTAAAGGGTATTCAGATCTACCAGTACGCCTTATTCCAGCTTAATAGACTAACAGCCTGTTGAAAATAAAAATCACATTCGGTATTGAATCGGAAAATTCTGGAGAGAAATAATGGTTTCCGTGAGGGTGTTCAAAATTCTGTGTCAGCCTAGTGGCTTTAGTAAGCTGATGTATTTTTCTAGCCGTTCCGGGAAGTGGATCGTCAGTTGCGACAACGTCTAGACGAACCCGTCAGATTCTAGTTCTGAATCGGATGGGTCCAGCGCTCAGTGGCTTTCAGTATACCGGCATACAGCAGCTTCAGTAAGCTGTTTTCATTGGCGAAGCCACCTTTGGTTTTTGTGAGCTTACGGAACTGGCGATGAAAGGCCTCGACCGCATTGGTGGTATAGATCGCTTTCTGCACATAATCCGGATATTTGAAGTAGGCCGACAACGTGTGTCATTTGCTGCGCCAGGACTTTAATTCCGTAGTAATATTTACTACCGTTTGGATAGAGTAATCCACAATGCTCATCCTGGTGCAGTATAGTTGTACCTTTGTCCATGAAGAATCTTGCGACAGTTTTCAAAGAGTAGGGCTTTAATTTTACCCGTAGAATTCGTTCTCTAAAAGTACAGAATGTATTTACATGGTATGTAATATATTATCTTAAAATAGGAGGCCGGGATGGCGCGGGCGGGCTTGAACAAGTTCAATGTGCAGCAGGCACGGGACACGCTGTTGGCGCGGGGTATCAACCCATCGGTGGATGCGGTGCGCGTCGAACTGGGCAATACCGGCTCGAAAACCACGATCCACCGCTATCTGAAGGAGTTGGAAGCGGAGGATGCTACCCAACTGGGCGATGAAGCTTTATTGTCTAACGCCCTAAAGGACATGGTTGTCCGGATGGCTGCCAAGTTACGGGAAACGAGCGGAAGCCGCCAATCATGCCTGGCAGAACGAGAAAACCCAGCTGGTGGTCCAGTTCAGCGCTGCGCAGGATCGGCTCAAAGATCTGGGTGCTGACAATGCTGCCCTTACGAGCCGCCTGGAACGCGAAAGCGTCGCGCACGACGAGACCAAAGACCGACTCCACCATGCGGAACTACGGGCTGGACGCTGCGAGCAGCAAGTGAAAGGGTTGGAACAGCAGCTCGACGAAAACCAGAAACACCGGGCATCGTTGGAAGAAAAGCATCGGCATGCGCGGGACGCATTAGAACACTTCCGCACGTCCTCTCAGGAGCAACAGGAACAACTGCGCCACGACACCAGGCCCAGCAGCTCCAGGCCGAGTTACGCAACCTCAACCAAACCTTGATCGTCAAACAAAGCGAACTCACCCAACTCAATCGGGACAATGCCAGCCTGGTCGGCGAAGTGGGTGAACAGCGGAAGCAGACGAAGTTGTTGGAAAAGCAACTTCGCGAAGAATCCAAGATAGCGGAACTCGCCAGTGAAACCAACGCAAAGCTCATTGCCGTGACCGAGGAAAAGAACGCGCTTGATGCTCGGCTTCAGTCGTTGTTACAGGCACATGACGCCGAAGTCGAAAAAGCCAGGGGACTGGAACTGACTCTGGCCAAATTACAGACGGAGCTGGAGGTGAAAAACGGGCTGCTTGAGAAGCTCTCCATCCGATGAAGTATCGAACCCGGTCGACTGCAAAAGGGCGAAAAGCGGCCCTTCCCTTTGGAGAGAGCTGAATACAAGCTGGGCATTTAAAACAGACGATCAGCCTGTAGGGTCTGACTCCTATTCGCCATCACTACGCAAACATTTAGCCATATAGCTGCTTTACCCGAGCCAGATCTGAAGTAAACATTGTCTCCCGCTTCACGCGGTTTAGACGTAAAAAATCAAATCTGGGTACTTAGCCTAATATGAGTACCAAGAAAAACCACTTACCAGAACGATAAAAACGCGGCACGAACATACCAGCACACTTTGCAGGTTATCACGCACCAGGCGAGAGTGTAGGTTAAATCCGGCGGCAGAAATGGAGTCATTTTGATTTCCTGCGAAGCAACGTATGGAGCAGCAGCGGCACGACTATCAAGGTCAGCACCGTCGCGGCAAGGGTGCCAAAAATAAGTGAGATGGCAAGCCCACTGAACATGGGGTCCTTCAGCATGATGGCGCTGCCCAGCACAATGGACAAAGCGGTCAGCAGGATGGGCCGCAACCGCAAGGTCCCTGCTTCCAGAATGGCCTGCGCCAGTGGCATGCCCTGACGCAGGTGTTCCTGTACAAAATCGATGATCAGCAGGGAATTACGCACCACAACCCCCGCCAGTGCGATGACGCCCACCATGGACGTAGCGGAAAATTGCGATTGCAGCAGCCAGTGGCCGGGAAATATTCCTGCGATACCCAGCGGCACCGCCGCGAGCGCCACGATGGGCAGGCTGAAACTCTGGTAGTACGCCACCAAACACAGAAAAATGAACACAATGGCAATCGCCAAAGCGCCCAGCATGTCCCGATAGGTGTCCAGCATCTGCCGCTGGGCGCCATCCCACAGCAATGTATAGCCGTCCAGGGGATTGGGCTCCTGAGGCATAATCGTCAGGTTGCCGGTGAGCAATTGGCTGCCATCCGGCAAAGCGAGGCCGTCCAGTTTGTTGTTCATTACCAGCACAGCATAGACCGGGGCGGTGCGCGTCATTTCGCCAGTGACATAGGTGACGCGCGCGCCGTTTTTATGGTGAATGGGCCGATCCACCACGTCAGACTCAACCTTTACCAACTCAGATAGGGGCACTTTTGCACCTGCCGGATTGCTGACGTAAGCGCGGGAAAAGTTGCTCATATCCAGTTGATGGCGCCGGGGGATCAGCAGTTGCAGCGGCACCGGATTTTTTTCCCCATGCGCTTGCACGCGCCCCATATATTCACCTTCGATAAGGCGCCGCAGTGCCATTGCCACATCTGCAGTGGTTAACCCGGACAGGGCTGCCTTTTCCCGGTCCACAACCAGACGTTTGCGGGCAACGTCTTCCGGTTCGGAATCATTCACTTCTGCCACATCCCAGGTTTCGGCAAAAACCGCTTTGACCCAGGTCGAGAGCCAGCGTAGCGTATCTGCGTCGGGGCCATAGATTTCCGCCAACAAGTTGGCCCGCACCGGCGGCCCAGGGGGATCTTCCAATACCTGCACAGTGGCACCGGGAAACGCCGTCGCCCGCGCCTGCAAACGGGGTCGCAGATCCCGTACGATGGCCATCGAGGTGAGCTCGCGGTGATCCTTGTGACGCAAGTTGACCCGCACTTCGCCTATGTAACTGCCCGCGCGTTCGGCGGTGCCACGAAACAGGCCGCTGAAATCCGCGACACCGGACTGACCGATCCAGAGCTGGTAATCGGCAACCTCCGGATAGCGACGAAGCTCTTCTGCCAGCTCACGCATCAACTGGTCAGTGGTCTCCAACGGCGTCGACTCCGGCATGTCCAGCGTGATCAGAAAACTGTTTTTGTCATTGAGAGGCATGACGGTGGTTTCCACTCCAAACCAGGCCTGCGGCCCTTCGATCCCGGACGGGCGCAGGAACTGCCAGGCCGGTTGCAGCAACGCCAGCAGGATACTCAGCACCACCAAGAACATTGCCACCACACGCCGTGCGCGCCGAGCCAGCAACCAGGACAACAGACGATGGTAAAACCCACCCAAGCCACGATGATGACCCGGTTCGTCTGAGTCGTCGTGACTCGCATGGGAAGGTAACCAGTGCCAGGCGGCCCAGGGCACCACCGTGTAGGCGATCACCAGCGACGCGGCCATGGCCACCGGCACCGCGAACGCCACCGGGTAAAAGTACTCGCCAATCATACCGCCCACTGTTAGCAGTGAACCGAACACGGCTATAACGGCCAGGGTCGCCAGGTTAGTTGGATTACCAATTTCCCGTGCCGCTTCCACCGTGGCAGCGCGCTTGTCTGCCTTACCAAGACCGGCGTATTTGCGGTGCACGTTTTCGATCACCACAATGGCATCGTCCACCAGCAAACCCAGGGACAGTATCAGGGCAAACAGCGACACCCGATTGATGGTCATGCCGGCGAGGTAGAGTGCTCCCAACGTCAGTGCCAGCACCAGCGGAACGCTGAGCCCCACGATCAACGCTTCTTTGCGGCCTAGAAATACCAGTGTCACCAGGAACACCACCAACACGGCGATACCCAGGTGGTGAATCAGTTCATTGGCGGTATCATCGGCGATCTGGCCATCATTGCGGGTTACCACCAGATCGATGTCCGCCGGCACGAATTGCTGCCGCATGGATTCCACCCGCGCCAACACATCCCGCGCGACTAACACGGCGTTGGTGCCCCGCTGTTTGGCGACCGCCAGCGTCACCGCCGGCACATCGCCATCCACATAGCGGCCAAAGCGGGCATCCGCCGGGCCGAAACCAAATCGACTCAGATTCTGGCGTTCCTGTTCTGGACCATCGACGATCTCGGCAATGTTGCCCAGGTACAGGGTTCTGCCCTGCACCTGATCCACCACGAGGGTTTCCAGCTCTTGAGCCGTTGCAAGATAGCCCTCCAGAAACACCTGCTGCCGCTCACCGGCCTGCACGACATCGCCCAATGTCACCGATACATTGGATGCGGCCAAGACTTGCCGCACCTGATCCAGGGTAATACCAAACGCCTGCATCCGATCTGGATTGAGCTCCACCCGGATCTGACGATCCCGCCCCCCTTTTACATACACCGCCGAAACATCCTGCATGGTTCGCAAGCCATCGGTGAGGCGATCGGCCACCCGTTTGAGAGCGTAGTCGTCGTATTTTTGAGAGGCCAACGTCACGGTGACAATGGGCACATCGTCCACATTCATACTACGAATGATCGGGGCACCGGCGTCTGCCGGCAGCAAGGGTCTCACCTCTGCCAGGCGATCGTGGAGTTTTACCAGCGATTCCTCCTGATCCTCTCCCACTTCAAACTGTACAGTGAACCGGGCCACTGAATTGCTCGCGGTGGAGTAGAAGTCGTCCACGCCGGAAATAAGCCGGATTGCACTTTCCACCGGACGCACCACTAACTGCTCGACTTCTTCGGAGGAGGCACCCGGCAATGTCACCTGTACCGATGCACCGGGAATGACAATTTGCGGGTTATCCTCCCGCGGAGTTTTGCTCAAGGCCAGCATCCCCAGGAGCAGGCAGGCCAGTATCATGAGTGGTGCCAGCTTGGAGGTCACGAACATATCCGCCAGCAGGGCGGCTAGGCTGAAGGGCGGTGAGGAGCGGTTTGCCATACTTACTCCCTGCCCTGCCCGTTATCCTTAGGCTGAATCCGATCCCCTTCTTTCAGGCTGGCCGCAGGGGATGCCACTACCTGTTCGTCCTGCTGCAGGCCAGCAATCACTTCCACCTGTGCTGGCCACTCACGCCCCAGCCGCAGCCAGCGAAAATGCGCCAGATCATCCTTGTCCACTACGAACACGCCTTTCAAACCACCCCGCTCCACCACGGCGCTACGCGGCAACAAAATGTTGTCCGTCTGCCCCAATTCAAACAGCGCCCGCCCAAACATGCCGGGCATCAGGTCCGCGTTTTCCGGCACGGATATCTTCACGGGATAACTGCGGGTCACCGGGTCGCCGGAGCGCACAATCCGGATCACGGCACCGGTCAACGGATGGCTCAACGCATCCAGTTGCAACTGCACCGGCATGCCGATGTCGATCAGGCCAACCCGCTGCTCCGGTATAAAGGTTTCAAAGATCAGGGCTGAATTGGATTCCAGGGTGAGAATCGGTTCTCCCGGCACCAGCATGTCTCCGGCCCGCACATTGAGAGCCACCACGCTGGCAGCAAAGGGACTGCGAATACTGGAGTAGTCGCGCTGGGCAACGGCAGTGCCCAGTTCGGCCTGCGCCTGATTGTGTGCCTCGGTAGTGGAATCCAGCCGTAGTTGCGCCTTCCGCAGGTCGCTCTCGGAAATGCTGTTCTGCTGATACAGTTTTTGAAAACGTTGCAAATCGGTCTGCGCATCTTTCTGTGCGGCCAGCGCCGCGCTTACTGCCGCCTGCGCCTGCCGAATGGCGCCTTCCACATCGGCCGCATCCATCTGCGCCAACAAAGCGCCTGCCTGCACCTTGTCACCTTCTTTTACTTTGAGCTGGCGCACATAGCCGCTCAGGCGGGACGAGATTTCGATACGCTGATCGGACACGACGGAACCGGTACTGATGAACTGACGGGGTGCTGCCTGATCCAGCGGTAACAGGTCACTTTGGTAAATGTGTGGTTCCGGAACTGCCACAGGATTGCCGGACTCCCCCTGACACCCCAGCAGCACTATCCCGCATGCCATCAACAGGCTCGTTGCTATCCCCTTCATCCCGTCACGCCCGCTTTTAACAGTTTCAGAATGTGCTGTACCAGTTGAGTTGATACTTGGGATGGGGGCTTGTAACCGGGTAGCCACTGTCGCGCCACCTGCGTTTCAAACGGGAATACCATCAGGCCCATCACCGACACTGTCAACGCATGTCGCTCCTCTTCGCCCAACGTCACGGGCAAAAGATCGGCAACGCCAAGAAAGAAGGGCTCAAACACACGCTCAGTCATCTGGCGGGCACGGGTTTCGTCTCGATCCAGCGCCACCCACTGCATCAGGCGTTGAAAACTGGGAACACGCACCAACAGCGAAACGAACGCAGATACGAATGCTTCCAGGTGAGCCCAGGGATCATCTCCAGGGGACTTCGGCCCTGGCATCAACGGCGTCACCCGCTGAGAAAAACAATCTTCCACCACCGCCAGGAACAACTGCTCTTTGTCTGGGAAGTGGTAGTACAGCGCCGCGGTGGTCAATCCCGTTGCTGTCGCCACCTGGCGCATAGACACCCCATCGAAACCTGCAGCTGCGAATAGCGGCAAGCACTGGTGCAAAATGCGCTGTCGAGTTACGTCGGCGCTTTCTTTGGCCATACCCGGCTCCCATAACAAATCTTGGCTATATACTTAACGAACGTTTAATAGATTTCAAGTGCATAATTTGAAGGCTGGCGACAAAAGGCTCGGGAGTCAGCCGATTCCAACGTAACCTACTGTTTTAATGCGAAATATATGGATACCCATTAATCGAAAAGTTGCCTAACGTTTCGTTTCAGTGGCAAGTTAATGCAACAGGACTTGTATCTTGCGTATAGAAGAATCTTTGGGCTAACACCCGGCACTGGAAATCAAATAAGAGGGGTTTCCGGGATTCCTGCGCCATTCAGCTAAGAACGATATAACTAATTGAATATAAAAATTTATTTTAGGTAATTATTGTTAAGCCACACTGACTTCAAGGTTAAATAATGATCTCATTTAGAGCAACCACTTCTTCAAATAGATCATCCACGACATTATCAAAGCGGGCATACCGGGGAGCGAAGGTCCAGCCTGCCAAATCCAGTAAGGCAAAATTAAAACGGTTCACGCCATGGGTATCCGTGGACAGAACATCCGGCTGCAGGTCCGACGTATTGTTGTGCAGCATATCGAACACGTAGTGGGATTCGTGTTCATTTAAGCCAATCACCCCGGCATTGACGGGCACGTGATGGACGTTCAGCGTCACACCAGACAAACCGGGGCCGGTCTTGATGTATTTGGTGGAAAAGCGGGTGCGAATGGTATTGCGGCGACTTTCGAATTTCTGACCGTCGAAACTGCCGTGGATCTTGTCCGGCTGAATCGCATAATGCTGAAAAATGGGTAACTGAGCGATGGCGTTGCTGATCACATCATTGGCTTCAGCCAGGGTTTCCATCCGCAACAGGTTGGCCTGAATGGAGTTCAGTTTATCTAGTTTGATATTACAGATCTCGGCCATCTTGTAGTGACCGAATCGGGTGGCATTGGCAATGATGCAGGCCACCAGGGCGGCAAAGTCGCTGTCCTCCACCTTGCCCCTTGGCCGGATATGGCGGAACTGTTGAAAAAAGCCGGTCTGGTGATTCACGTAGTTCAGCAGATCCGCGATATGCGTCTGAGACATACGGGCAAAGAAAGGATTGTTCACTTCTTCTTTTTTGTGGGTGTATTTGATGACCCAGCGGATCTGGCCATTTTTGGTTTTCAATACCACTGACTCATTGGCGCCGGTATTGAGGCGGTCAGATACCAGTGCCAGTTTATCGTGGAGCGCGTCCAGTTTTTGCTGCACCAGTAACTCCACAGATATCTGTAGCGCGGACCAGCGGGACTCCCGAATCAGCCGGTCTTTATCCAGCCATTGTTCGTCGCTGACCACCGGAATATCCTGCTCACCCAGCAGCTGATAAGCACGTTTGCGAACTTTCTGGAACGGCGTGTCACCGGCGATCTTCTCATCCACAAACAGTCTCAGCACAGGACCGGCTTGTTTCACTTTCTCCTCAATGGAAGCCAGAGCTTCAAACACTTTGTCCCGGCTCGCCGCTTTGCCCTCGGCAGCCAGTTTGCGTACCTGAAAAATAAACGCCGCCACCAGCGTATCCTGAATCTGGCTGAGACGGGATTGAAGATAGCAGACCAGATACAGTGCAACGGTCTCAAAATTCTTTGCTCGCAATTGGGTGATGCTGTAGTACTCCACCATGGAGCCGTAGTAGGCCACATTCCCTTGCGACAGATTCAACTTCTCCATCACGGAGTGGGTGTCAGCAGCGATATCCCGCACCCAATCGAACAGTTTGATCTCGCGACCGATCTCGGATTTGCTGAAATCTCTGGGCAGCTTCTTGAGACTAGCCAGTGACTGTGGTCCCGTAGCGGCCAGCAATTGGTGCAGCTTGGTGTTGAGCATAGGGGAAAGATGACGTTGCAGCAGCTTGGTGAGTCGATCGGCTTCCACGTCTGCAGCGTGGGAAATCAGTTTCTGAAACTTGTACAGTGGTGGAATCACCGCATTCAGGTGCTGCAAGTAATCGATCTATTCATCAAAAATCGCCAGCTGATCGGCCTGGCGGGCGGCAATCTGGATGGCTTCTTTCTGCAGCTTGGATTCCACCTTGTCCGTAAAAGGACTTAACCTCAACAAGTCCAGCACACGGTCATAAAGCCGCTTTTTTCGGTTGGGGGTCAGGGCAATCCTGCGAACCTTTTTACCCTGAAAATGCCGTTGCAAGATGTAGGCGATATCGACCTTACAGGTTTCCCATTCAATATCCCGGATCACATTGCTGTGGCGGGTATACCCCAACAGCAGGACAAAATAGACCTGGATGCCGGGGACGCGAAAACTGTCAAACACCTCCTGCTCCAGGTCATTAAGGTTAAAGTAATGATCCTGTTCCTCGGGTCCGAAAACAGGCACTCCATACAGCGCGTCATACTGCACGTCCGTCAGCAGTTGCCGTCGTTTGCCCTTGTTGGTCGTCGCCATCTTCCTGCTCTCCAGTTGGCCCGAAAGTTGGCGAGTTTACCAAGTGGCTGATTTATAAGGCGTTACATTGCCAGGTGTTCCTGTGTCGTTTTGTTTCTAATATTTCGCCTGTATTCGAATATTGCGAATATGTACCTAAAGGGTATAATTACCTGATGAGTACACAGCGACACGAGGTGTCCGCCATGGCGACACAACAGAACCATTTTTACGACATGCCCAGCGAACAGGAAGCCGAACTTGCAGCGGCCAGTGGACGCATTCTGGCAGCCTGCACAGGCCAAGGCGACCAGACCACGCTGCGGCTGATTGATGACAACCAGGAAATCACAGTACCGATCAAGGCCATCCATATGCTGGCGGATATTTTGAATCAGATGGCGTTGGGCAATGCAATTTCCATCATCCCGATCCATGCGGAACTGACTACCCAGCAAGCGGCGGCTTTTCTGAACATCTCCCGCCCGTATCTGATCAGTCAGGTTCTGGATACTGGCAAGCTGCCATTCCACATGGCGGGCAATCGCCGAAAAATCTATTTCAAGGATCTGATGGAATACAAAGCCCAGCAAAAGGCCGAGAGCAAAAAGACCATGGCGCGGCTGGCGCAACTGTCTCAAGAAATGGATTTAATGGAATAGATGGCAACCTTCACGGTCATTTACGATGCCAATGTGTTGTACCCGGCACCGCTGCGCAGCGTGCTCATGTTCCTGGCGCAAACTGATCTATTTCGTGCCCGTTGGACGTTGGATATTCACGAGGAATGGATTCGGAATCTACTGCTTAAGCGTCCGGATCTGAGCCAGGAGAAACTGGAAGGGCTACGGGATATGATGATCGACGCCATTCCGGATTCGCTAGTCACCGGTTACGAACCTACAATCGACGGTCTGATATTACCGGACCCAGATGATCGCCATGTGCTGGCAGCTGCTTTACGCGCCAACGCAGAGATCATCGTGACAGCCAATCTGAAAGATTTTCCGGCTGAAAGCCTGATGCCTTACAACGTTGTTGCCCAGCATCCTGATGACTTCATCCTGGATCTGATCGACTTACAACCGCCGCTGGTGCTGACCTGTTTCGAGGAAGACAGAACTCATTACCGGAATCCACTGTACACGGTCGAAGAATACCTTGAAAACCTGCAACGGCAGGGGCTCAGTAAGACCGTTGCGTACCTATCTGAATACCATCATTTGATTTAACCAAACTAAGGGTCACCAACAATATAGGGAGGTTTTTGCCACACTTTGGCCTCTAACCCTATGATATCGTTAAATATCTCTCAGTCGTTTTTCTCGCCCTGAAGCATGTCTTTCGCGCAAATCGGAATCAATATATCGATCTGTGGTAGCGATGCTGGCATGGCCAGCATCATCTCTTACATGCTCTCTCGGGCGAAACTTCACGTCCTCTGAAATGCCCGTGTGGCGTAGCCAGTGAACAGTTGCCGAACGCAGATCAGCCGCGTCTTCTTCCAGCCCATCCGCTTTCATTTTCTCATAGGCGGCATCGAAGCAATCTTGCACTAACCGGCGTATTTGACGTGTACTCGTGACCGGGCCTTTACCTTTCAGCTTCGCAACCAACGGTGTTTGTTCATTAAGGGTTGGATAGGTAGAAAGTCCAAGGTATTTACGATAATGTTTTAAGGCACGCAACATGGCATTACATACCGTAATCGTCCTGGTTTTGTTCCCTTTACCGGTTACATGTAACCACCAGTACCATCATGGTCTTTTCTGAAATCACCCATTACAGGGCTTGAACGTTCATCTGCTACCAATTCTGAAATTCTTAAGTACATCGCAAACAGGCAGTTCATCACAAATAAGGTGCGTTCATATTGTTCCGGATCTTCGTCTGCTAGCACTTCAGCGACTTCTAACACATAATCCCATTGCAAATTGCTGATGCGTCGCACCATAGATTTGGTTTGATCTTTCCCGATGAATTTGTTCTTTTGCTTAATAAGGGCCACAGGATTAGACTCAACCAAGCCCTCTTGCATTAAGTATTCATAGTTTTCATGGATGATTGCGATGGACAGAAGTCTTTCGTATCCGATAGTTTTCCTGTTTTGATATCTGATTTTGAAATGGCGACAACATATGGATGCCAATCGGAATTACTAACACGCAAGCCGTCTTTCGATTTAAAGCGAGAAACGTTTTTGGTATCAATCCACGCTTTCGGCGGGTTAAAGCAAAACCGGATAAACTCTTCGATATGCTCCCGCTTTAACATCATGACCGAGCTTTCGTTGATCCGCCAGCTCCACTGCAATAACCTTTCGATTTCACGCCGATAGCTATTGTACGTTGTTGAATTGCGTTATAGCTGAAGAGAAATTTCAAGGCGTATTCTAGATCCAGATCTGCGCCTGGTATCTGGGTTTCGAGATAACAAGATGACGAGAACCCGTTTGTTTGAACGGTTGCCCAATATGATCCAGGTTATCGATGTTGGGCTTTGGTGGCTTTCTTTTAGGGTTCATTGGGATCGTGGTAAATCGATTTCGGCCGGCGGGTGTTTTCCAGGGTGCTTGCAGGTTTCATCGATGATTGCCCTAAGACGTAACTTTAATACATCACTTTCGGTTTTATCTAAATGAAAACTCCGGTGATTCAGTTTGATATCTTCCGGAAACACGCCGGAAAGCGCGGCAATAGAATCAATAAAGGGCCTTCTGGGCATCGTCACGCCCATAGTGATTCGACTTTTCGAATGAAAATGAAAACTATCCGAATCACCTGTCATAAAAAAGAAAATTGGCTCTCGTTGATTCCACCCCGAATCCGTTTCGAAGCATGCCGATACTACCAACTGTCGCCATTCGGAGAGCTACTTCGTGGTCCCCCCGTCCAATCTGGATTAAATGAGATTCTTAGCCCGTAGATCATCACCGCGTAACCATAACCGCTCATCGCAGTCTTCAGATCCCGCCCGTGATCAGCGTACAGCACTGGCGCGAAATGCAACTGCAGTGCAGCAGACCCCGCAGCCCAGTGAGCCATGGCGGCCGCTCTCGGAGAGCCGATTGGCAACAGCGCAACCGGCCGAACCCGCACCGACCACAACATAGTCGAATTGTTCGGACGACATACTGGTTACATGCTGTCTCAACGTTTAGGGGTCAGTTTGACCATCAACTTGGAATAGCCCCGCACGAAGTTGGACTGCACACGTTCCGGCTCGCCAACAACTTCAATATTGTCGAATCGTTTCAGCAGCTCCTCCCATAAAATGCGCAATTGTAGTTCGGCCAGACGGTTGCCCATGCAGCGGTGGACGCCGTAGCCAAATGCCATATGATTTCGGGCGTCCTTACGATCAATAATAAACTGATCTGGGGCTTCAAATTTCCGCTCATCCCGATTGCCCGAGGCGTACCACATCAATACGCGATCACCCTTTTTGATGGTCTGCCCGCACAGCTCCACGTCCTGCGTGGCGACCCGGCGCATATACGCCAGCGGGGTTTGCCAACGGATGATTTCCGAAACCATGTTCGAAATCAGATCCGGATTTGCTTTCAATTTTGCGAATTCCTCGGGGAACTGGTTCAAAGCCAACACCCCGCCGCTCATGGAGTTACGCGTGGTGTCATTGCCGCCCACGATAAGCAACGCCAGATTACCAATAAACTCCAACGGACGATTAATCAAATCTTTGGTGTCTTCGTTGCTCTGCAGCATGCTGATCAAGTCGAAACCGGGTGCCTCGCCTGCCTTGCGACGTGCCTCCTTGTCGCGCCAAAGGTCGGAGAAAGCTCGAGCCATATCTGCAGCGTCATCAAAAAACACATCTTCACTGGTAAACTCGCCACCAGTTGCCGATGATGCGCCAGACATCCGATCAGACCAGTCGACTAATTTATGGCGTTCTTCATAAGGGAAATCCAGCAGTGTAGCCAGCATACGCCCTGTGAGTTCCTTTGATACTGCTGGCACCCAGTTGAAGGGTTTATCCAAGGGCAGGCTACTGAGCACCTCTCTAGTACGACTGCGAATCAGCTCTTCCATTTCCTTCAGGTTCTTTGGCGCCACAACGCCCTGAACCGCCCGACGTTGCACGTCATGCTTGGGCGGATCCATGGCGATGAACATTTCTACCGCCAGCCCCTCCGGGGGATCACCCAGGATGATTTGCGGCTCCGAGGAAAAAAGCTCATGACTCTTGTCCACGAACAGAATGTCTTCATAGCGTGTCACCGACCAAAATGGCCCGAAGGGACTGTTCTTCTGATAGTGAACCGGCGCCTCGTCACGCAGCCGGGCGAAGTAAGCACCCCATTGGCCTTGCCTATAGAGAAAAGGGTTACTGGTGTCGATGTCTTCGAGCGCCAGTGTTTTGACGTCAGGCAAAGGTTTTTCGACGAAGTTGATCTGGGGGCGCTTTGTGCCGATGATCTTCTTCTTGGTCTTCATCAGCACCTTTAGAGCCTTGATTTGCGAGTACATCGGCACCACTTTAGACGTGGTGTTGATCACTTTTTTCTGAATGTTATCAATTGTAATTATTTCTGTTGACATAGTTCGTACGCTCCGAGATTACATCTGAAATTCTGGCAAGTGAACGGTCATACCATCCATGGCCTCTTTGGCCTTGACCTGGCAACCCAAGCGTGAGGTTTTCGCCCTCTCCGGAGTCATGGATAGCATTTGTTCTTCGGCATCGGCCATCGCACCGGTCTCGTCAAACCACTCCTCCGCAACGATCATGTGGCAAGTACCGCAAGCACACTCCCCACCGCAATCCCCGTCAATACCCGGAACTGCATTATTAACGGCGATTTGCATCAATGTATCTCCTGCCTCCAATTCCACGACATGTTTGGTGTTATTATGTTCGATAAAGGTAAGCTTACCCATTAATTCTATTCCTCGGTTAATGTCTAGGCTTTAGGCTGACATTTTACCGCCACCTCAACGAGGACATTTGTTGACATGACGGGGACATTTAAAGACACTTAAACACGTTCCCTGGAAGCGCATATTACGTGGACTCAACAGGATGGTTTAGAAACTGTGGAAACTGGTATTCCGTCAAACTATTCACGACTTATTGCCCGCGAGCTAGATCTGACCTTCAACCAATTGCCCAGATTACTGCATGGCACCGGCCTCCCCATCAAGCAGTTCCTGAGTGAGGACAGCCTTCTTACGCCAGGCCAGCAGATACAGATTCTGCGCAACGCATTGGCGCTGTCCGGCCAGCCAGAATTCGGTTTACGGGTGGGCAAGCGCCTGACGCCAGCTACTCACGGTGCGATGGGGTTCGCCGCCTCCAGCAGCCCAGACTTGCTCAGTGCGCTCCAGGCGATACACACCTTCTTGCCTACGCGCGTCAGCGTTATTCAGCTGCATTTGCAGCAGATTGAAGACCACCTGGAATGCAGACTGGTTTTCCTGATGCAGCTGGACGACGATCTCCAGCGCTGCGTGGCAGAGACGATCATTATGACGCTGCTTGCGTTCGGCGAATTCATTGTGGGCCGCCCCCTGCACGAAGCTGAAATCGGCTTTGCCTACCCGCCTCCTCAGTACCAGGAGATCTATTCAAAGTGCATGTCCGGGCGGATTCGCTTTGGTTGCGATCACCTTATGCTCAGATTGCCAATGATGCTGTGCCGGGAACCCAACGCCTCTGCCAATAATGAAAACTATCGTCTAGCATTGCAGCAGTGTGAGTCCATGCTTGCGGAACTTCAGACCCAGAAGCCAAGCTACCAGACCCGACTCAAGAAGATGATGCTATCCCGACCACCCGGAACGCTTAGTGAAGAAGAGGCAGCGGCCGCCCTATTTATGAGCAAACGCACTCTGGCGCGCAAACTCAAAAAAGAAGACTGCAGTTTTCGACAGATTCGCGACGAGATTCTGTCACGACAAGCAGCCGACTATTTGAGTGGAAGTCAATTATCCGTCGAAGCTATCGCTTCTCTCTTGAATTATCACGACAACGCGAGTTTTAGGCGCGCCTTCAAGCGCTGGTTTGGTCGGTCGCCCACTCAGTACAGGCAACACGGCAATTCCTCGGACACCGCACCACGGTCAAGACACTGATGGTAGAGCACATGGGATGGCCTACGAGTTCTTGCTATATATGTTGTCTCGCGCATTCACTCATATTGTTCCTACAACCAACCAAAAATTGGTCTACACTCTAAGCAATAGAAGCATGAAGGTGTGGAAAAGTGAATTGGGGTCCTGGGGATTTTCCGTCTTAAAAAGACATAATCCTCTACAGCCCCCGTGGCTCCTGGCCTCCAGCGGGGTATTAACTTCCTCCTAGCCCTTA
>Ga0208570_1000359_pt1 | contig 17797 bp, 10 predicted proteins | sample DeeseametaMP1202_FD_184192 | JGI IMG/M metagenome (GOLD analysis project Ga0208570, IMG submission 184192) | Marine microbial communities from the Deep Indian Ocean - MP1202 (SPAdes) | ecosystem: Environmental > Aquatic > Marine > Oceanic | place: South Indian Ocean | collected 2011-03-08
CGCCCCGTCCGGACGCGGTGACTGCAAGCCGATAACGCTGCATTCCGCTGGCAGGTAGCGGGATAAGCCGGAATACTGCCAAGCAAATCCGGATGCAGGGTGAACACAAAATAAGGGCGCCGTGGAACCGGCACGAATATAGAGCGTGTGGCCAAAGCCTGCGTTCGCCGGATCGTTCGCCAGCGCATCGTCGGACAACACCCGCGCCAGTTTTTCCACTGAAGGTGACACCATTATCTGCCCCACCGAAACCGGCTGGTTTAATTCACGACGCAATTCTGCAGCCAGCGCCATCGCAAGCAATGAATGCCCGCCCAGTGCGAAAAAGTCGTCGTCCGCGTTCAGCGTCGGTATCTTCAGGATGCGCGCAAATAAGGCTGCCAAACGGCTTTCCAGACCCGGCTTGGGCGCGCGCCCTGGCATTTGGATGAAGGCACCCGGATCCGGTAAGGCTTTGCGATCCAGCTTGCCATTGGCACTTAATGGAAATTGATCCAGAATCATAACGCTCACCGGCACCATGTGCGCGGGCAGGGTTTCTGCCAGCTGCTCGCGCAACTGCTGCGGAGAGGCTGCTTCTCTATTTTTGTGCAACGTGACGTAGCCCACTAACTGACGGCTATCTGCCCCGGCCATTGCGGTGCTTCCCTGGGCACCCAATTCACGGGCCACCACGACGGATTGTTTGACAGCGGCCAATGCCTGCATCGCTGTTTCGATTTCACCCAGCTCGATGCGCTGGCCCCGTATCTTCAATTGGTCATCGCTGCGGCCTAAATATTCCACATCACCGGTACTCAACCACCGAGCCACATCTCCGGTGCGGTACATGCGCTCACCGATCGCGAAGGGATCCGCGACGAATCGCGTGGCGGTCAGTTCCGGTCTGCCTAGATACCCATCCGCCAACTGGACTCCTGTCAGATAAAGCTCACCGGCAACCCCCAGCGGCACCGGCCGCAAAAACGAATCCAGAATCCGTAGCTGCGTGTTCCAAACCGGTTTGCCGATGGGTACGCTGGTGGACTGTTGCGTACCGGCATCACAATCCGCTGCCGCTTTATAGGTAACATCCACTGCGGCTTCCGTTGGACCGTATAAATTATGCAGATTTGAACCGCGCGCATCAGGATAAAACAATGACTCATAAGCATCAGCCAACTGACGCGACAATGCTTCTCCACTGCAAAATACACGACGTACGCTGGCGAACATGGGCACTCTGGTTTTGCGGTCCATGGCGGCACTGGCGACAAACGCCGCTAGCATGGAGGGAACAAAGTGCAACGTCGTTATTGCCTGATCCCGGATTATATTCAGCAATGCTTCCGGGTCGCGATGGGATTCCGGAGGCGCCATAAATAAACGGGCGCCCACAATCAATGGCCAGAAAAACTCCCACACCGACACATCGAAGCTACAGGGTGTTTTTTGCAAAACCACATCACTGCTATGCAAAGAATATTCGTGCTGCATCCAGCGCAAGCGATTGATGATGGACTGATGAGACACCAATACCCCTTTCGGCTTTCCGGTCGAACCAGAGGTATAAAGCAGATAGGCCGGTTGCTGCGGCCGCAAGCGCGGTGCAACCCACTCCAGTTGGTTATTGAGCATGGCCGGACTGGCTAATTCATCCAGCAACATTAACGTCCCCAGCGAAGCAAAGCGCTCCGCCAGTTCGGTAGTCGTTATGATTAACTGCGGTTTGGCGTCCTGCACCATATACGCCAGACGCTCATCGGGGTAGCTGGTATCCAGCGGCAGGTAAGCCGCCCCGGCTTCCACGATCCCGTATAAGGCCAGACTCAATTTTAACGACCGCGGCAGCGCCACCGCGACGATGTGCCCGGACTCTACACCCGCTCGCTGCAACCGGGCAGCCAGATATTCGGTTTGCAAACGCAGTTCGCGGTAGGTGCACTGCTGCTGTTGGTCCGCCAGGGCAATTGCATCCGGGGATGCTAACGCTTGAGCGATAAAGGCATCACGCAATGTCTGCTGCGCTACCGTTACACGAGTGTCATTGATTTGCCCAATCAGCCTAAGCTCGTGTCGATTCAGAGCCTGAAATTCACACCAGGGCCGGTCTGACTCATCACAAAGGTGACGCAGCAGCATTATCAGCCGTTCCGCCATTGCGTTCGGGTTCTGCTTGCTGCCGTCCTGGAAATGGCGATACTCAATCAACAGACGAAGTGATTCCCCGGGCAAAACCAGCACCGTCACCGGATAGTGGGTATAGCCTCGATTCTCAATGCCCAGCAAACGCGCGCCATGATAATCCCGCGCCCTAAGGTCGGACTGATCCGGGTAGTTTTCTACCACCAAAAGCGTATCGAACAAATTGGATTCGCCGACTAGACGCTGAATATCGGCCAAACCCAGTCCATCGTGCTCAAGTAATTCTATTTGTTGCTGCTGCAATTTTTTCAGCTGTTCAATTAAGGGCCGTTGCGGATTCAGTGTCATTCGCACCGGAATCGTATTGCTGAACAAACCGATGTGTTCTTCGATGCCGTCGACCGGGCTGAAGCGGCCCGAAACCGGTGAACCGAATACCACATCATCGCGCCCGCTCATGAGCGATACGAACGCGCCCCATGCACCCTGCATCAACGTATTCATAGTCAGGCCCTGCTCCCGACCACGCCGGATCAGCGCTTGCTCCAACGGCTTGGGAATCAGCAGTTCGTATTCATGCACCTGTGCCTCGGTTTGCGCATTATGGAACAGCAGAGTGGGACTAACACCCGCCAGAGCACTGCGCCAGATTGCATGGGAAGCGTCAACGTCCCGCTGAAATAATTGACGAACCACCGTCGCGTAATCCACCCGCGTCGCGGTCAATGAATCTGCACCGCGAGCCAAAGCGGTGAGCAAGTCATTCAGCAGAATTGGCGTCGACCAGCCATCCACAACCAAATGGTGCGCGGTTATAAACAAGCTGTGCCGGTTGTCGCCGCAATGAACCAGCAACGCATGCAACAACATTCCCGCATCCGCTGCGCCAATGGCAAAATCGCGCTCCAGCTCCTGCTGCTGTAAGCCATCCAACGCGGCTTCAATTTCGTTTGCCGCGGTTACGGACAGCGTCATTTCCGTAAACGGCCACAGGCCGTCCCGTTGCGGAGCGCCGGCTTCCTCGGACGGGCTTTTCCCATCCGGCAATAACGGCACCAACATAAAAGACTCGTTGTTCAATTCACTATCGAACAACGACGCCAGATGAGGATGTCGCATGAGCACCGCATCCAACGCGCGACGTACCCGCTGGGCTGGTAAGGGGCCTTCAAAGTCCAGTCGCGTAATGGAGTTGTATTTGCTGGCTGCTTCACCCAGCTGCGCGTGAAACAATAAGCCTTGCTGCAAAGGCAGGATCGGTAACACCTGACTCAAAGAGCCGTAGCGTTGCAGCATCCATTCCAATTCCGCTGTGGAGAGCGATGCACCCTCACGGGTCAGGGTTTCGCTGGCCACCAGGGTATCGCGGGCTTGCCGAGGTTGCTGCTGTGCGAACCGGGCTAACGCCTGTAACTGTTCAATCACGTGCGTGTGCAATTGCCGGATCTGTTCTTGGTTCAGGATCCCGTTAGCCCAGGTCCAGTTAATGGCTAAGCGCGGTTGTTTTCCTTCCTCCACGAACACGTTGATTTCCAACGGATACAACAGCGGCATTGTTGGATCGTTATCTACAGCAAACACATCGACGAAGGGGCCTTGGCCCACCTGCGGTTGCCACCAGCGATCTTGCACATGAAAGCGGCCCAAATAGTTAAATAAAATCTGCGGACGGTTTACATTTTCCAGCTCAGCCAGGCGCGCCCCATTGACCGGATCAAGATAACGCAGCACACCATATCCCAAACCACGGTCCGGAATTTGGCGGGTGCTGTGTTTAACGGCTTTCAGCGCCGACAGAACCGAGTCGGTGTGCGTTAAATCCAGAAACAACGGATATTCTGCAGTCAACCAACCCAGGGTTCTGCTCAAGTCATGCACATCATCGATTGGCTGGCGGCCATGAGACTCCAGGGAAAAACGCCACCGGGATGAACCGAACTGCGTCTGTAAAGCCAGAGACACCGCACTCAATAGGACTTCTTCAATATGGGCGTTATAGGCTTCGGGTAGTTGTAACAACAAGGTTTGGGTTAAGTCTGCGTCTATCAACGTGCGCAGGTGCTGCGCCGTCCCGTAAGTGTCTTTTTTCCGATCCGGTTTACGCCGCCCTAATACCGGCAGACTTTCCGACAGCGCAGACGTCCACATGGTTAATTCTTTTTGTCGCGGTGATACCTGGTTTACCAAAGCCTTGGACCAGGATTTTAATGAGGTATCTTCCCGCAGCAAAAGTGGCGTTGTGCCTTCCATGATGGCAACACATGCGCTTTCCAGCTCCGGTAAAAGAACACGCCAGGACACACCATCCACGATCAAGTGGTGCAGCACCAGCATTAACCATTGCTGACCGGGAATGCCCTGCACAAGGGTGGCCTGCAGCATCACCCCCTGGTCCGGATTCAGGCGTTTGCAAGCATCATTAAACTGCGTATCCAGCCAGCCACTCCAGCACGCGATATCAGACGCTGCGGCCGCCCGATCCGGATTTGGCACGGCGCTCTCCGTAACCCAATCAGTAACCCGGTGCACCGGGGATTCCAACGCAAAGGCATCCATCACCAAGCGACTGCCTTCACTGCGGGCACGCAACGCAGAATGATTGCGCTGCAATAACTGTAACGCCCGCTGCAGGTGGTCACACTGCAAGCCGGGGGACACTTGTACTAACACACCCTGGGCAAAGCGACGTTGCAGTCCGTAATGTTCCGCAAACCAACTTATAACCGGTATCGGACCTATGTCACCTGCTTCCAGGCTCTGGTTGTGTGCTTGAATGTGCGCTTGGCCGTGGGCATTACGGTCACTGTGCAACGGCTCAAGCCGGGACGCTATCCGCGCCGCCGTGCGTTGCGCAAATATCTCTTTCGGTCGGATCAGATAACCGCATTTGCGTAATTCCGTGCCCAGGCTCATGGCTGAAATACTGTCGCCACCCAGATTAAAAAAGTCAGCATCAACACCGATAGAGTCCAGTCTCAGCACGGCCGCTATGGCGTCGATTACCTGTTGTTCCTGCTGTGTCACGAGACGACTGGATTGCGTATCCGATGCACCAGCATCCGCAAGGGCGCAATCCAATAACGCCTGCTTATCAATTTTTCCGTTTACCGTCAGTGGCCACTGGGGCACCACCGCTAAAGACGACGGCACCATATACTCCGGCAGCCGTTGTGCGAGCTGTTGCAGCAAAATCGATGATGACAACGAAGCTGCTGCGCCAGGCCTCGGCGTACAAAAGGCCACTAGCCGATAACCCGAAACCACCGCCTGAGCCAGCACCACCGCCGCTTCCACTCCCGCTATACTCGCGACAGCGTGCTCTATTTCGCCAAGTTCAACACGAAAGCCCCGCACTTTAATCTGCTCATCATCACGACCGATAAACGACAACTGGCCTTCCGCAGTCCAACGCACAATATCGCCACTACGATATAAACGAGCACCGGCTTGATCCGGATTGGCAACAAAGCGTGCTGCGGTCAAATCCGGTCGCTGCCAGTAACCCTGCGCCAGCCCCGCACCACCGATATACAGTTCTCCGGCAACCCCTACCGGGACCGGTCTCAATTGCGAATCCAATACGGCAATGCGGGTATTGGCAAGCGGCCGTCCGATGACCGGCTGAGCATGCAAAGCGACACTGGCGCTCAGTGCATCCACCGTATATTCGGTGGGGCCGTAAAAGTTAATCACCTGCAACGAAGCGTATTGACGTAATTGCTGCCACAACCCAGCGGGGGCGGCTTCGCTGCCAATTAAAATCAAATCCGGCTGATGTGCCGAGGCCATTAACCCGCAATTCAACATTTGCTGCAGCAACGAGGGTGGCACATCCAAAGTGTTAATTTTTCGTTTCTGCACCAGATGAACCAGTTCCTGGGCATCCCTACGTTGCTCCTCGTCACAGAGGATGACGGTTTGCCCCAGGAACATCCAAATTAACTGCTCCCAGGCAGCGTCGAAACAAAAGGAAGTTGAATGCAAGGCACGAATGCCCGTGGCCTCTTGCTGGCGCTGTAACAACGCTCCGAACGGACCCGCCCGGTGAGACAACAATAAATTCAGCAAGCTGCCATGGCTGACCCTGACGCCTTTCGGTGTGCCGGTGGAGCCCGAGGTATAAATTAAATACGCAGTGTCACCAGGCTGAACGTTTGCCTGTGGCAGATACCGATCGCCAGTCCCGGGATTCACCCTGGTCGAGGTTACGATACCATCCAAAGCCCAGCAATTTTGTGCTTCAGGAAACTGCCCGACATCCCCACTCAGGGTGACGATCAGTTTTGGACCGGCGTCCTGGCATATCCACGCCAAGCGGTCCTTCGGGTATGCCAAATCCAACGGCAGATAAACACCCCCTACCGACAGAATCGCCATCAACGACACCACTGAATGCATGGATCGCGGCAACGCCACGCCCACCAGATCGCCGGGCTCAACGCCCTGCGCTACCAGCTCGGCTGCGAGGTTTTCCATGTAACCGCAGAGCTGGGTAAAGCTCAGGGTCTGCTGGTCAAACACGAGAGCATCCTGGTGTGGAAATCGAGTAACCGATTGCTGAAACACATCCAACACCGTATTCCAGTTTTCCGGTTTAACCACTGTAGGGCCTGTACACCAGGTTTCGATTTTTCGGCGCTCGTACTCACTGATTAACGGGGTGGCGCCGATTTCTGTGTCGGGGTTTTGCAGTAACTCGTCAACAAAGGACTGTAACCGCAACTGATGCCACTTCAGTTCTCTCCCGCTATAACGGTGCGGGTTCGCAGCAAGCTCAATCACCAGATCATTCGGCGATTCGCCGCGATCCCCTTCAACCGCTTCCATCCAAATGCCGAACTCCAAATCGTCCACTGGACCCGCGGCCAGTAAATGATGAGTCTCTTCCAAACCCTGTAACTGCGCACGCTGATCATAAATCTTGACGTTCAGAGTCGGCCCGTATAAGGGTTGGCCAGTGCCCAAGGTTCCTGCATCGCGCTGCAATTGCTCTGCATCGTAACGCTGATGTTTACGCACCTTTTTCACTTCATCCGCAACACACTGCGCGATGGTGTTCAACGACATGCTCTGGTCGACGCTAACCTGCACCGGTAACACATTCACTACCGGCCCGGTGGACACCGCGGCCAGCGAACCCAGGCGACGCATAAAGGGCATCCCTACGGCTAATTGCGGCTGACCGGTCATACGATGCAGATAGGCAAACACCGCGGCCATCGCCATTTGCGCCGGAGTATATGTCGGCGCACTGCCTGCCCTACAGAATCCTGCGATCTGATCAGCATTGAATCTCACCTGTTGACGCAATACTTCCACATTGGCAAAGGGCTGCTCAACCGACATTTCTTTGCCGCATAATGACACCGGTTGGGCCAACTGCTCCACATAGGTTTTCCAGAACGCCCTATCCCGCTCGATAAAGCGGGAATTGCGATATTTCTCCTGCTCAGCCAGCACCTCCGCGAACGAAACGTAGGGCATTTCCCCGGTCTCCTGCTGGTTTAATAGTGCATTATAAATCTGCGCCATGCGTCGGGTCAGGCCATGAAAGCTATATCCATCAACTGCAATATGATGGTAGCGCTGGTACCAGATCCACCGTTGTTCATGCAACTTGAACAACCGATGACAGTAAAGCTGTGCACCGGAATCCACTGTCAGATTCTGATCCAGATCCGCAGCCATCCATTGCTGCACTACCGACAACGGATGCTGTGCATCGCTGACATCGCAACACTCAATTTGCGCGACTTGCTGCCAATCCAGATTGAGCGGCAGTAATTGTCGCGGACCTTGATGGGTTTCCAGATAGCGCCCTGACACCGTATCCGCCTCCGCCAACCCCATCCGGATAGCCTGCTGCAAACAGTCAACATCCAGCACGCCACGCAACTCCAAATAATGCGCGACAGCATAGCCATTGGTTACATCCGCAAGCTGATCTCCCAACCAGATGCCAAGCTGAGTAGCAGACAAGGGTAAATCCTGCTGCGTGCGAGAGGCGGGGTTAACAGAGGACGTTTGCGGGGAAGTCTTCGTTGTGGGCATCTTAATGATCCGGTATTTGAAGTTTAAATTGTGAAAGGCGAGTGATGAATGCAGGACCTAAGGCGGAGTTCTGGTGCGCAGGCATGCCCCTATAGACACCAGACCATCGACTTCAGGCGACTGAATATTGCGGCCGGATATCGTTCCAGTTCTGCTCCACATACTCAATGCATACGGCACGGGTATCCGGGCCCAGAATGACCTCCCAACCGTCCGGCACTTTAGAAAAGTCCGGCCACAAACTGTATTGACCAAGGTGATTTATTAACAAAAGAAACGCGTGAGATTCATCGTCGAATGGGTTTTTTTGTTGTGTGCTCATATAGAACTCCTTTTTTTCAAATCGGCTTAACGATTACGGATTAGCTATTCCGGCTTTCGGCTTGCTCCGGCAGAAGCACTGCCAAACCTTCCAGCAATCCTCCGCGCCAGCAAATGCCATCGTGACCGCCTTCAAATTGCTGAAAATGAACTTGATGACCGGCTGCCACCAATGCATTGCGCATGGATTCGTTCACATCGATCATTACATCCTCGCGGCTGCCCACTTCCATAAAAATACGCAGCGGGACAGGCGACGATATAATTCCGTTATCCAGTTTTTCGGCAAGCAAGCCCTGGGCTCCGGGTTTGCGAAGGCAGGGCTGGCCGGGGGCAGCGTGCAACAACTCCACATATGGCCACCAGAATGATCCGGATTGGCTCACCACTGCGCCAAACACATGGGGGTAATTCAAAGCCGCGTACATCGCGGCCAGGCCGCCCAGGCTTTGCCCTGCCACCACGGTCGTTTCCGGCTTCAAGATAAATTTATGGGCCAGGGCCACATCGGGCAGCAGCTCTTGCACCACCGCATTCCAGAAAACATCATCACAAGCTAACTCGCGGCTGCGCTGAGCGCCGCTAACACTATCGACAAACAGATAACGGGCTGCGGGTAAACGGCTGCGCTCGGTTTCCTTATCCAACGCGTTATAGATCGGCATCTCCTGTGCCCAACGGCGTCCGTCCAGCAATATCACCAACGGCAGAGAGGAGCCGGTGCCGGTTTGGTACAACCAGACCGTGCGAGACGTGCTCAGCAACGCGCTATGCCACTGCCATTCCTGCTGCGCAGACCGGGCCGGATCATGTCCGGGCTCAGCCCGGGTTGAGTCCTCCCCAAGCCAGGCCGACTGGTCCGGTGCTGCAGGCAGGTGCAGCGCAGAATACGCCCCCCATGCATTACGATGGACACAGGGGTTCAACGGGTCTGCCATTGCGCGCCCTGAAATACTTTGCCACCATGCCCGCTGCGCCTGTTGTTGCTGTTTGGGGTTGGCCTCGTTTTCTTGCAGAATGTGCGGGGGCAACTGCTCCTGTCGCACCGGGATATAGCAATAGCTACCCCGCCAATTCGCAGGTAAATCCACTTGCCAATACCATACATCGGTGCCCGGAACGCGCTGCAAACTTTGCGGTTCAAAACTATGGTGGTCGGTCACGGAATTGACGTCGATATAGACCCTTACGTACGTAGACTCCAATTCGGACCCTTCCGGGTCGCGCCATAAAAACGACACCCTGACCTGATCACCCGCTGAACCCACCGGGCCGCCCAGGGACAGCGGTTCACACAACGGTGCACCGGCCGCTTCCAATTGCTCCCACCAACCCTCTCGCCCTAACGCAGCGTCCAACAGCCAACAGGTTGATTCCATTTCCTTTTGCTTCACGCCCGTTCCCATCATTTCAGATAGCCTATAAATCGCCCAAGACGTCCATGTGATATGGATTTTGTTGCGAACTCTAACATAAATAGGCTTAATTTCTATTGCTAATGATAATTATTATCATTATATTTACGCCATAATTTCAAGACCTATCTGAGTCGATGAAGTCCCGCAAGGGATTCACCGACACACGAATAAACAGGGGATTACCACGAATGAAGTTTATTAAACTTCCGGAGCAACGCAGCTTCGGGGCTCGGGCATTGCTGTTGACCTCCGCAACACTTTTGGCACTGCCACTTGCGAGCAACACCTTTGCCGAAGATACAACAGACAGCGACGTCACCACCTCTAAACTCGACACCATTAAAGTAACCGGGGAAAAAATAGACCGCTCACTGCAAGAAACCACCACCGCGGTGACCGTCCTTGACGAGAGCGACGTGGATTCCGGCGAACTGGATACCGCGAACGAAGTGGTCGAGAAAGTACCCAATATGATCACCAATCCCAATGGCACACCGAACATTCGGGGCGCACTGGGAACCGGGCCCGCCGCTGGCGTTTACTCTTTCACGACCGGTGCCCGTCCACGGGTCAGTACCACCGTAGATGGCTTGGCGGAAAGCTGGTCCGGTCAGGAATATCAGGACACTGGCATGTGGGATGTGGAGCAACTTGAAGTAATGCGCGGCCCGCAATCCACTACTCAGGGCCGCAACAGCATCGGCGGCGCTATCGTGCTGCAAACCAAGGATCCCACTTTTTACTGGGAAGGAGCGGTTCGTGCGGGCTACGAAGGATCGGAAAACAAGCAACAACTCGCTGCGATGGTGTCTGGTCCGTTGATTGAAAATGAATTAGCGTTCCGACTCGCGGCTAACGGCTCGATGGGAACAGGCTACATCAACTACACGATACCGGAAGGAGATCAGTGGCCCTGGGATCCCGCGGAATCGGAATTCAGCAATGTCCGTGGCAAGCTGCTATGGGCGCCCTCTTCTATTCCGGAGCTCACCGCCAAGCTCACCATCACCCGACGGGACCAGGAAGGTGAGTATCTGAACGTAGTGAATGGCGACCATTTTTTTGACTATGATTTTCACGCCAGCTTTAATGATGAACCCAACAACACCCGTTACCAAAACACAGATACCACCACGGTCAGCACCGACGTCGCTTACGAATTTTCTGACGAGATCAGCCTGGAAGTCTTGCTGGGCACAAGCGAATACAACGCCTCGTTTGAACAATATCCTGCCCTGTTCGAGTTACAGCTGGAGGAAGAATCCACTACCTTCGAAACCAAACTCATATTCACTCCGGAAGACGACAACAACAGCGGCGTAATCGGTATCTACGCTTATGAGCGCAAACAAAACCTGGATACCAGTACCAAAGAATTTTTCGGTGACGATGATGTAAACACACTGGCCTTGTATGGTGAAGGTCGTTTCGCCATGACCGGCACCGTTGATTTAATCCTGGGCGGACGCATCGAACGGGAAGAGCAGGAGCGGGATGTGGCGGGTTGGCCCGGACTACCCTGGGGCGGACAAGTGGTCACCGATATTGGTGAAACCCTGTATCTTCCCAAAATCGGACTGGACTACCAATGGGCACCCAACAACAATCTGGGGTTCACTGTACGTAAAGGGTATACCCCCGGTGCCGGTGCGCTGGACTGGGACAACGGCGACTTTTATGAGTACGACAAAGAAGAAGTCGTTACCTATGAAATCAGCAGCCGCAACGTGCTCGCCAACAACACAGTGTCCATCGTGACCAACGTGTTTTACAACACCCTGGACGACCTGCAAACCCTGCTCAATAACCGCTTTGTGAATCTTCCAGAAGGCAAGTCTTACGGTTTGGAAATGGAAATCAATGCCGAAGTTGCTCGTGGCCTGAACCTGTTTGGCTCCATCGGCACACTGCAAACTGAAATCACGGAGCCGGATGAACTGAATCCGGAAATCAAAGGCAACGAATTCGGTTACTCACCGGATTACAACCTGGGCATTGGTTTCGAACAGCACCTCGACATGGGTATATTCTTCGGCATGGACGCTAATTACGTCAGTGAATACTATTCCAATGCCGACAACATAGAAGACGAAACCGCCGGAGATTACACCATAGTCAATATGCACGTAGGCTATGAAGCAGCCAGCTATACCGTGCGTGCCTATGTTCGCAATTTACTGGATGAGGAAGTTTTGTATCGGCAAGCCGACGGCTTCGTACCTGAAGCTCAGGTCGGGCCTCCGCTGACGGCGGGCATAGTGGCGGACTATCGTTTTTAGCAAAACAACTAAACGGTAAATAGTCTTTAAAGCAAAGCCCGGCTTGTATCAATGCAAGCCGGGCTTTTTGCTGTCATCGCAGCAGTATCTTGTATTGCACCTGCATAAACTCGATCACATCACCGGACACTATTTTTTTGCGCTTTCTGGTTTCCTGAACCCCATTCAATAAGACCAAACCGTCGCTGATAACCCCTTTCGCTTCTCCGCCACTGCCAACAATGCCTTCAAACTTCAGTATTTTATAGAGCTCCACTGGTTCCCGGGTGATAAAGATTTCCTTCATAGCACATCACACGCGGCCTGACCGCCCCGGATGCCCCAGTTTTCTGCTTCGATTTCCCGCACCGCAATCAACACGTGATCCGGGGGAATGCCGAACTCTTGCAAATTGTTCACAATAGCCTGATATAGCGCGCGCTTGGCATCCAGCGTTCGACCGGGGATACATTCGATACTGACCTGGGTATAGCATTCGGGTTTATCCAGGCCGGGAGGACAATTGAAACGGTGCGGTTCGTGCACAACCAAGCGGGCATTACGGTTTTTGCTGCCCAAGCCAAACGCCGTTGCAAGGGCAGCATGCATTGAATCAAGAATCCGGATTTCTATTTCTTTGGGGTATTGCTGACGAACATCTATGGTGATACTAGGCACGGTTTTTTCCATCAACGGCTGTATTTCGGATGGAATACTACACCGTTGATGATATCCACCCAAATCAATTAATGCCCGTGTGATCCGATATCATTACCTTCTGCATCATAAAAACCGGAATGGCCGTGCTCAACAAAACCCAGATTAATCATTTTACGCAGGAAGGGATCGTTTTCCATATCCCCAATATCAGTGAAATCCACGGTTTGGTATTGCGCCAGCAGATCGAACGCCTTGTCCACGGTCTTTTCGTCTTTGATCAGTTGCTTCAGCGTCCAGTGGGTACCAGTCGTCTGGCTTTTCACACTCAACTCCTCCGGCAGCTGCAATGTTTTAAGCCAGACAAGATGGTAATTTTCATGCTCCTTGTGAAGAGAATAATGCTGTTTCTGATCACAACCTTTGCCACTCTCCTCTCCCGGCGTCATGCGACCTTTAAAAGCATCGGAAATCAGCTGGTGCTTGACACTCCAGTCATGCTTGCCTTTTATCTCTATGGGTTGATATTCGATTCCGCGCTGATGGGCTTCAAAATAGCGCACCATATGCAATTGGTTATTCTTAGTTTGTTCCCAGAGTTCCGTTATTTGTTTCTGCGGGTAACGGATCGCAACCTGCTTTCCACTGCGCCACAACTCCAGCTTTTGTATCGGCTTGGTTGCGGACGAGCCTGCTTCGGGTGACATTTCGATTTCATAAATCGCGCCTAGCTTATTTGCAGTCGCACATTGGTGCTGCTGGGCTGACACATTGAAGGGAGCGGCTATCCCCAGCATCAAGCCTGCCGCGACGATTTTTTTTCTGATATTCATAACTTAACCTTATTTATGTCGGTAAACCTGTAACGAAAAAATGAGGAGCATAGGCTCCCCATTTTTAGACTGCTCTTTTTAGAGTCAATCGCTTACCACCACCGACGCCACCAGGGAGCAGGCTTACTCAACTCTTTGTCGGCATTCGCTTCCAATTTGCCTACCTGATTCATGATATGGAAAATATTACTTTGTTCGTTGGTACCGCTAACCAGATGCGCGCCAGGGCCCGCACCGTAGATGGCAACATCTTCACCCGCATGGGTTTCAGAACCCAAAGGAATCAGTGCTTCCTGATGGTATCCGCTGGCTTCGGTATCGATGCTGGAAAGATCCATGCGTCCGGCGTTGATATCGTAGCCATATATTTCATCGGCATCGGTTTCATTGCCCAGATCACGCATACCGTATCCATTCATGTAGCCCACTGTCGTGTACGGCATGCCGTCGGCCGCCAACTCGGGTTCGTCTGAACCCACGCTCACGACTTTGCCCAAAATCGGGTTACCGCGCTTGGGGTAACCGGCGATAGTGAATACGTGGCTGTGGTCAGCGGTAACGATAATAGTGGTGTTACTCAGATCGACCGACTCAACGGCCGCTTTCACCGCATTCGACAGTTCAATGGCATCGGTGAGGGCGTTATAGGCACTTCCGGCGTGATGGCCGTGATCAATACGACCGGATTCCACCATCAGAAAATAGCCTTTCTTATTATTGGCCAGTACATCAATCGCCTTCGATGTCATTTCGGATAACGACGGTTCCCCGGCAATATCGTTAACCCGGTCGGCTTCGTATTGCATGTGGGATTCGTTAAACAGGCCGAACACTTTACTGGTTGAAGCCGGGTCAATCGCGTCAAAGCCGAACTGATCGTACACATAGACGCCCTGAGGATAGGCTTGCTTCCATTCCGCAGTCAGATCACGACCGTCGGTGCGATCGCCTTCAACCGAACTGACCGCATCAGCGCTATTATAAGCCGCGTCGTTGGGCAGAAAATGACGGCGACCGCCGCCCATAACCACATCGATTCCGTCCACTCTGTCGGCTTGCGGGAAACGGGCTTTTAAGTTCGCTTCAAAATCCACCAATTGGGCTGCAATATCGGTACACCCCTGGGCAAGCGCTTCTTCCGGCATATCGGAATTGTCTTCCCAGTTACGATCGGCAGATTTTGCATAGGTTGCGGCAGGGGTTGCGTGGGTAATCCGTGCAGTGGAAATTATACCGGTTGCTTTACCACCTATTTCAGCCAGCTCGAGGGCAGTAACCAGCTCGTTGCCCGCAACCGTCGAACAATCTCCACGCTCGATTTCTTCGCTCACACCGATCACACCAACATCGGTTTTAACGCCGGACATCATGGCCGTCATCGTACCCGCTGAATCCGGTGTTTGCGCATCAACGTTATAGGTTTTTGCCATGCCGGTGTATGGAAACAGGTCAAAGCTCAGATCGTTTTCTTCCCCTTGCATGCCTTTCAACTGGCCCTCAAGAATACGGGCTGCTGTGATGGTGGAAACGCCCATGCCATCACCCACAAAAAGGATAACGTTTCTGGACTTACTCAACGCGGCAAATGGCTTGGCTTTGATATTGGCCTGGCCTTGGGTATACCAAGGGCTGTACTTCTGGTAACTCGGGACAGAATCGATTTTATTCAGATCATTAGCCTGTGTACCTGTGGCCATAGCCACGGCAACAGCGCCGGCAAGCGCGGCAACTTTGAATTTCATGTAGGCAGCTCCAATTGTTATATCAGCAATAGATCAGTTAAACGGCCCCTTCAAACGAACATTGGGGGCAGAGACAACAGAGAAGATAAAGCGGAATTGTTACAGAACGGTGGACGTTTTTTGTCTAATTCTAGAGAAGTGTGCAGATTCACGCGTTGCACACGGAAGCAGCGAAAATTGCGGAGGCTCGGCAGTTCCCCCTCACAAGACTTGCATTACAGTCTGAAGCGAATACATTAAAGCAGACAAGCCCTATTGAATACTAAGGAATATCGCTTATGAAAAAATTGAAGAACGAGAAAGAACTGGTTAAGAAAGCGATCGAAGAAGGTGTGAAGTATGGCGAAAAAAGAGGCGTTGTTGAATTTGAAGCCACCGATTCAGCGACCGCCAAAATCGAGTATATTTACCGGTTGCTGGTACACGACAAAGTCATTCAACCGGTGCCTGAAGATCAGATATCGCAGGGCACCATGAAGCACAAGCTGGCTATCTGGGCGTCCAAATTAAAATAAAACCGGGTGCAGGACGCTCCCTTCTGAGCAGCATTGATCAAAACAAAACGGGAAGCACGAAACGCTTCCCGTTTTATTTTGGTGCTGGGTTACGCCGCAGAATACAAGCGCTTTTCCAGTAATGAGCTGCCTTGTAATTTGTCCGTCCATTTTGCGACGGCCAACACGGCCAGATCCAAAATCGGCTCTATCACGATAACGCTCATATAGGCTACCGAGAACGAACCTACGCTGGCCAGATTCTCGGCACCGAAGCCCTGACCGTAGAATGCCCAGAATGCAACCCAGGTAACGATGCCGCCCTGAAACACGACCGACAGGCTCAATGCTTGCGAATATTGAATATCCACATAGCGCGTACGTTCCGGAATAATTTTTTTGGCGATCACACTCATGGCAAAAAGCGGAACCAACAAAGTGGTGATATTCATTGCGAACTGCGGTAAATCAGTGGGTGCGAACAGTAATCCCTGAATTCCCAGGCCAACCACCAAGCCGATGGCTGCCGGAGCCAACCCAAACATTAAGAACAAAGTGGAACCCAATATGAAGTGTACTTCGGATATGCCCACCGGGTGATGCGGTAAAACCTGGAAAAAACAGAACACCAAAACCGAAGCAATAACACCACGCAAAGCCGTAGAAATAACGCCATCCTTGTTCACGGTATCCAGCACCGCTTTCGACAACAAGCCAAAGGCAACGGTTGCTGTGCCATAACTAAGCACCATTTTGGCGCCACTGACAATACCTGGTTCTATATGCATATCACTATCCTCATGTTTATTTAAAACGAAACGGTTGTGTGTACTTCAAGGTGTTTCATAAAACTCCGCTGCTACAAAATAGTCGGATTGCCACAGTTGAGCAATTTGTTGAGCACGTCTCAGTGGAACCGCACGATTTTCAAAATCCACAACGGTACACTGATCTGCGTATTCCGGTCTCGACGGGAGCGGGTTAAAGCGCCCATCCGTCAGCAACCACAGCCCGGTGCGTAATCCCGGCTGTTTACGCTTGGCCTGCTGCAATATTTCATCTGCTTTCCCTAAACCCAGTGTTGCCGGAGTCCCACCGCCACCTTTGATTGCTGAAATCCAATCTTCATTGAAAGCCACGGCTTTTCGGGCCGGTTGTAACAGTTGCACCTTCTGCCCGTTGAACCCCAGCACCACCAACCGGTCACGTCGTTGATAGAATCCTTCCACCCACTGCAGCAAAAGCCCTTTGGCCAACGACAAATTATGATGTGCAAGCATCGATCCGGAACAATCCAGCACCAAACAATGCAGTGTTTCAGCCTTGGGGGCATGACGTCGGTACACCAGGTCCTGCGGCTGCCAGCCACGGCCCCCACGCTGGGGATCCACGCCTTTTTGCACCAGCGTTTTCACCCAATCCACGTTTCGGGAATGGGCTTGTTGTGCCTTCTGTTTGTGCAACGATGCCTGAAGACCGGGCGCCGCTCGTTGCAGTGCTACTTTTTTAGCGGTAACGGTTTGACGTTTTTAACTGCACTGATGGGGGTCACCTGCGCAGGCATTTCCCCCCAATCCGAATCAGGCCCGGTTGCCTCGGGCCCGCTGTTTTGAATTTCCTGCTGCTGTTGCGGTTGCAGCCCGGCCTGATGCTGATCAGGGCTCTGTGTGGGTTGTATGGCCGGGTCCGCTGCATTTTGATCCGCATTCGATTTACGCCGGTGCGCCAATACCAGCTCACAAACGGCCAGAATATCCGCAGATGCAATTTGCTCCCGTTGGTGCCAGGCCGCGTGCGCACGCGACGCTCTCAACAGCGTCAGGTCAGCCCTGACCCCTTCGACATTGGCTTGATGACAGATGCTGCTCACTTGCTCATAGACTTGATCCGTAAACGGCA
>Ga0208570_1000382_pt1 | contig 17049 bp, 20 predicted proteins | sample DeeseametaMP1202_FD_184192 | JGI IMG/M metagenome (GOLD analysis project Ga0208570, IMG submission 184192) | Marine microbial communities from the Deep Indian Ocean - MP1202 (SPAdes) | ecosystem: Environmental > Aquatic > Marine > Oceanic | place: South Indian Ocean | collected 2011-03-08
CGACGAACAAACTAAAGACTCTATGGTACATGGATACATGAGATGGAAAAACCGTATGCATGTTGCAGATCTTATAGGTACACCAATCTATACCATGACAAAATATCCTAAAATAAATCGCATTACGTTACCTTGTGGTTCTAATGCCTTAATCATGATAAGTACACAAACTGACCTTGAACCTGTTAACATAATTGATGCTGTTTGCGAACTGCGAAAAAAATATGAGGACGATAAAGATTATGAACTCCGTAGCCAAACATGTTGACTCTTTTGATTTACTAGCAACATTTTCTAATATTTTAAAAAATCAATAATACTCTTCGTGAAGATAACACCACTTCCAAATATCTTCTGGAATTGCTTTCATTACGGGATGCCCCGTTTCTTGAAAGTGATTTGTTGCATGTTTTCCAATAGATGAGTCACAACAACCAACATGTCCACATGTTAAACACATTCTAAGCGCAACTACAGGGAGATGTTCTTTTTCACATTCTTCACAGCTTTTTGTGTTTGGGGAAATTCCTTCTTTTTCTTGAGAGAAATGATTACATTCTTTTGGCATATTGTTAGTCTTTTTTTAGAGTATCCTTGTATCTCTTAATTGATTCTACGCTAATTCGTTGGTATTGGGAATAACTCTGAAGATTTTTACAGTATAATCTCCTTCAAAAATATTTACAACCTCTCCAGTGTTTAAATCAAGATTTCTAATTCTAAATTTGTATTCATAAGAGCCATCTCCATTCACATCAACCTGTGAAAAGTGGATTGGATCTTCTCCTTTGTAAATTTGGATGATCACTGGAAATCCTTCAACATAATCAAATGCAGATCCTTTGACTACTCCCCAAGGAAGTTTATTGTCTTGAGGGATATTCATTGTAGTGATGGTTTCTTGCAAACTTAGATTCTCATTAATCGGGGTTACAGTAATGATATTTTGATTAGTTTCTGCAGAAATATCATTTGGAATCATCATAATACCAAATACTGTCATAATTGATGCAATCAAAAATATACTTGACTTTGTATTCATCTCAGTTTCTCTTTTTTTCCAAGTCCTTTAAAAAATTTGTTACTAATTTGTTCCAACTTTATTTGTAATTATGGTAATTCCTCTTCTAAATCTGAACATGCCTTGTGAACCCATTTTTCTTTAGAATTTTTTAGTATCTCTTTTCCAACTTTGATTACATCTCCACACTCTACACATTTTCCATTAAATCTAGCCTTCATAGATTTTCCTTAATCTTATTCAATTTTAACTAATACCTTCAATCATTTCTCTAAAATACATGAATACGTATGGGTATTGATCCTGTGATGTCTCTTTTTTGAGTTCCATTGAGCCTAGAATTTGTTTTAATTTCATTATTGTAAATTTTTAATAAAAAAATGATACTTCAATGATACTTTAGAAAATAAAGTGGACCGGATGGGATTTGAACCCACGACCTTTGCGGGGAATTATTCCCTTACGCAGTGTGAGTGCGTCATCCAAACCAAACTAGACGACCAGTCCAACAAAATTACTATAACACAAGCTTTTCTATCTTTAGATTTTCAGATATTTTGTAATTACCTACCTCTTTTCTACTAATTTTTAAAACATATTCCATGTCACTACAGGAATTTGATGCATTGATGGATAAAATGAACTTGGCATTTGAATACGCAGAAAATCTTGGACAATATGTTTCTGCAGCTAAAGTTTTGTTCCAAATGAATGAACAACTACCGGACGATATCCAACTATCCATTGAGGAATTAGAAAATCCAGAAGATGCAAAATCATTCACAACACAATACAGTTCAGAGATAAAATCAGCAATTACACAGTATAGGCAAAGATTGATGAATTTCTAGTTCTATTTCTTGACCCCAAGTGTTCTATTCTTTAGTCTCAAGTATGGATTTCTGCATTTTCTACATCTTGTAGCAGCTATATCATTTCTGGCTCCACACTTGAAGCAAATTTTCATAACAAGACGTGCTTGTTGTGCAATGCGTTTCTTTTCAGGATCACTAATTGGCATTTAATTATCTGCGAAATCTCTCTCTTTTATTCTAATCGGATTTTTCCATCTTTCCTGCTAATAATACTGGTACTTCCACAGGTCTCTTTGCTACTGGAATGTTTGCCTTGTTAAACATAGATATCTTTGATTCTGCAGAACCATAAGTTCCCATGATGATTGCACCGGCATGTCCCATTCTCTTTTCTTTTGGTGCTGCTCTTCCTGCAATGTATGCTACAGTTGGTTTGTTGAATCCACTATCAATAATTCTTTGAGCCAAAATTTCCTCAGAGTCGCCCCCGATTTCTCCTACAACCACTAATCCTTCTAAATCTGAAATATCTTTTATCATATCAAATGCATCAATGAATCGCGTACCGTTAACTGGATCTCCTCCAATACCAATTGTAATTGATTGTCCAAACCCTGCAGTGGTTAGTGCATCTGAAATTTCATAGAGTAATGTTCCACTCTTTGATAGGACAGCAATCTTCCCTGCCTTGAATGGCGTTACTGGCATGATTCCAATCTTGATTACTTCTGGTATCATAATTCCTGGAGTGTTTGGCCCAATGACTATTGCTCCTTTTTGTTTTGCTAGCTCTAGTGTTATCATAGTATCTCTAATTGGAACATGTTCTGGGATTGCAACTAATAGCTTGATTCCAGCTTCTAGTGCGTCTTTTGCAGCAGCAAGAAAGAATTTTGCTGGAACAAAGATAACTGAAATTTTTGCGCCAGTGGCATCTACTGCCTCTTGCATTGTATTGTAAACTGGAACCTTATCTTCAAATTTTTGACCTCCTTTCCCAGGTGAAACCCCTGCAACTACATTGGTTCCATCTGCAATCATACTTCTTGCATGTATGGAGCCGTATGTGCCAGTTATTCCCTGAACGATAACTCCTTTTTTCATATAGTCAGAATCTTCTGGTTTTCCTTTGAGTAGTTCAAAAATATCCATCATTTCTTTACTCCCATTACTGCTGCATTGATTGCTTCCTCTACTGAATTGTATATCTTGGCTTTAGTTTTTTGAAGCATCTCTATTGCTTTCTCTGATTCAGTTCCTTTCATTCTTGAAAATACTGGCAAGTCCATCATCAGATTATTTTCATATGCTTTTAGAAATGCTTCTGCAACTACTGTTGTCTTTACAATTCCACCATAGAGGTTTACTAAAATTCCTTTTACTTTACTTATCTTGGTGACTAAAGTTAATGCTTCATAAACTGATTCTGTAGTTGCACCGCCACCAACATCTAGGAAACATGCTGGCTTTCCACCACTATCCGATAACATATCCAATGTAGACATTACAAGTCCTGCACCATTTCCAACTACCGCAATATTTCCATCCAACTCCACTAATGTGAATCCACTTTTTTCTGCTAGTTGTTCTATCTCTGAGATCTCTTGATATTTTTGTAATTCATCATGTCTGAAATTACTATTGTCGTCTGTAACCAATTTACCGTCAAGTGCAATAATTGTGTCGTCTTGCATTATTGCAAGTGGATTAATCTCTACAAGCTCTGCTTCTTTCTCAATTGTAAGCTTTGATAATTTTTTCAAAGTATCGATAAAACCATCTGCTATTTTTCCTTCTAATCCCATCTCTTTTGCAACTTCGCTTGCAATTTCGTCTGAGACATCTCCTAATCCAATTTCTTTGATGATTTGATTTTTTACTGATTCAATTTCAACCCCGCCATCTGATGATGCAATGATTGTGTAGCATCTTTTTGAACGGTTCAAAAATATTGATAGATACAACTCCTTTTTGATGTCTGCCATCTTTTCAAGCAGAATGGCCCTTGCTTTTTCCCCTTTGATAATCAAATCCATGACTTGAGGATATTTTAGCTCAAATTCATCATCGTTTTGGCATGTTTGAATTCCTCCTGCCTTACCTCTTCCTCCTACAGGAACCTGAATTTTAATCACAAATGGATATCCTAACTCTTTTGCATGTTTCCTTCCTTCCTCTATATTGGTAGATGATTTACTATCTAGAAGATTAATTCCATACTCTCGAAATAATTCCTTTGCCTGAAACTCTAGTAAACGCATGCAAAAATTCTGACCTTTATGGTCCTTATTAATTATGATATCATCTTAGTTGTTCCTCAAGAAAATCAATCATCTCCAAAAAGCGATCTTGGCTTTTTCTCAATAATTCTTGAGGATATTCTTCAATTGTAAATACAAACTGTTGCTGAAAACTTGGAACCAAAATTCCTCCTGATGTAACCATCTGCTCAATGACATGTCTTTTGGTAAGTGTGCATACAATTTCTTCATAAGAGTCATCCTCTTCTTCTAGGGTTTGTCTGTAAAGAACAATGGGCTTGTTTGTCTTTGCAACAATGTTTGAACCTTTTTCTAATAATTCTGATAAATGCTGAATCTGCCAAGCATCAAGGCTAATCTGCTTTACCATATTCTTAATACATGATTTTTCTATTTAACCGTGGTAAAACAACGCATGTTCACTATTTGTTGTCAATAAAGTAACCTAATGAAATTAAAAAGAAAGAAAATGATTTGGCATTTATGCCATATCTAGTGCTCTAGAGTGCTTTCTGGTATGTGGTCTTTCACCAGAATGTTTTCTTCTCATATGTCCTGATGGCCTTCCATAGATTAGTTCTAGGAACCATGACTCATGTTCAATCTCTTCTGCTAAGATATCTTTTGCAATGTCATATGTTGTAGGATCTTTTCCTAATGTCATCTGGCAAATTTTATTCCAGTTGACTAATGCGCCTTGTTCGGCTTTGAGACATTTTTGTAGGATTTCTTTGTAATCTGTTGGATTTGCTGGAAGCTGTAAGAATTCACAACCTGACATCTTGATAAATTCAATTGCATCATTTGGAAGTTTACCTCCTAATTGATAGATTCTCTCAAGACATGATTCAAAGTGGCTGAGATCTTCTAATCTTGCATCTTCAATGATTCCTTTCAGTCCTTCTCCTTCCATGCCTGTACAATGTGCTCTGAGGTTGGTGAAGTAGTAGTATGCCGTAAATTCAACTGCTGCATTATTGATTAACTGTTTTAACAACTCATCGACATCAAGACCATTTTGTTTTAGAACATTAATTCCAACAACATTTGGTGTGTTTGATTCGGACATTTCCTTGTAGAAGGAATAATTGTAATAAAAGTATTACATTAATTCTCAAAATCTATTCTACAGAGATTCTTATTTTTTGTCCATCAATATCGTCATCTTTGTATTCTTTGCATGATTCTGTAAAATTAACCTGTTTTACTCTAACTAAAAATGCCAAGTCCTTGGTTTTTTCTTTTACCATTTCAAGTGACTCTTTATCCAAATCAAGAATTGATGCAATCTCTAAAACATCAGTTGGATTGTACCCTCTTTCTTTTCTAAGAGTTTGAAGTCTTCTTGCAACATCTTTTACTAATCCTTTTGCCATCATCTCTTTGTTTCGTAATGTTGAGATGAATACGATATAGTTATCTCTTTTTGATACTGCAAAGTTTTCATTTGCATCAAAATCTACAACAAAATCTTCACTATTCAATGAAATAGTTTCTCCATCAATATTAAAATCAAATTTTCCATCTTTTTGTAATGATGAAATAATCTCTTCAGGATTTGTCTCGGTAAATATTGAAACTAGTTTACCCATATGTTGTTTTACCTTAGGTCCTATTCTCTTTCTTTCTAATTCAACAACTGCCTTGACAGGCAATCCTAATTGTTTTAATTCTAAAATTTGCTCTAGTCCAGATTCTTTTTCTGTTTCAACAATACTAAATTTTTCTATGTTTAATTGTGATTGCAATAAATCAGATAATGATTCAAGTTTAATTTTCTGACCTTTTCTTACACAAATTTGTGCTTTATTTAGTGGCCATCTTCGCTTTAACTTTCCTTTCATTCTTGCTGCATAAGATACAGACACAACGTCTTTCATAATATCGAATGATTCCTCTATCTCTTCATTGACAAGTGATTCTTGATATTGAGGCCATTTGTCGAGTAGAATACTTTGTTTTCCATCAAATACTGTTTGATATAGATACTCACTAGTAAATGGGCAAAACGGATGAATCAAAATATTAATTGTTTTTAGCACTTTACTTAGTACTGCATAAATTGCCAGTCTTCTGTTTTTCTTTTCCTCATCTTCATCCCATAATTCTCCTCTAGTAATTGGAATGTATACTTGGCTTAGATTATTTATGATAAAATCGTCAATTGCTTTGGCACCCTCATGGAATTTACACGTTTGATTCCTTTCCGTAATTTCACGAATTAATTTTTGAAGTTTTGATAGGAGCCAAATATCTGGAGATGTTAACAAATCATTTTGCTTCGCCCATTCAATTGTCTTTGATTGCTCAAAATTATCATATTCACTATTTTGCTTAAAGTACAGGTGTAGATTGAATAGTGTATTGAGTACCTGATATGGTCTTGACATAAGCTCATCAGTACTGAAACTTAGTGGCTCAATTGGGCTTGCTTTCCACATGAAATAGAATCTCACCAAATCAGCAGGATATTTTTGCAGTAACTCTGCTCCATCCAAAACATTTCCTTTGCTTTTACTCATCTTACCTCCATTTTCATCAAGTACATGTCCTTGGAACAAAAATGCCTTGTAAGGGGAGTTTGGACCATTGTTTAAAATTACATTTTCAATAAGTAGAGTATATGCCCATCCTCTTGTTTGATCAATTCCTTCTGTGAAAAATGGTGCAGGAATTTCTTTTGAATATTCTTCGTCTGTCAATGATGAATATGGTGCAGAACCACTATTGTGCCACGTATCTAAAACATACTCTTCTCTCTTTGTTTTGACGCTGCCACATTTTTTGCACTTTACAGTAATATTATCGATCCATGGTCTGTGTAATTCAAAGTCTGGTCCATCTGGCAAATTCTCCGCAGCATCCACAATTTCCTTTCTTGTAAAGAACCAATTTTTTTCACCACAATCTTCACAACTCCAAACAGGTAGTGGACAACCCCAAATTCTTTCTCGTGAAATACACCATGGGTGTCTTTCTCTGATAATTCCAAGAAATCTATTTTTTGGTTGCTCAAAAAAGTATTCTACACTTTCTGCTGCTTCAATCGCTTTGTTGTCAAGACGGTCAAGCTTGTAAAACCAACCTCTTCTGGCAAGCCATACAATGGGATGGCGTGATCTCCAGCACAAAGGATACTTGTGTTTTATTTTTCCAATCTTTACAAGGGCATTACAATCTTTTAGATCTTCGACAATTACTCTGTCTGCATCTCTGACAAACATTCCTGAGTATTTACCTGCCTGAGCAGTGAATTTTACTTCGTCATCAATAGGATTGAAAATTTTGACATTTCTTTTGTTTGCTATTTTGATATCTTCTTCTCCATTTGCAGGAGATAAATGCACTAACCCACTTCCTGCACTAATATCAACAAATGATTCAGAGACTGTAACATGGTAATTGTCTAATTTTGCACATTCATTTAATCCTGGAACTAAAGCCAACAATGGGTGAATGTATTTTTTTCCTTCAAATTCTGAACCCTTTATAGTTTTTTCAATTTTATAATCATCAATCTTTACCTCTGTCATGAATTCTTCTAGTCTAGTCTTTCCAATAACCCATGTCTCATTTTCTACTTTGACATAAGCATAATCTTCTTCAGGTTGTAAACCCACCATTGCATCTGTAATTAGAGTAAATGGCATGGTAGTCCATACTATCAAAAATGCATCTTCATCAACTAGTTTTACTTTATAGTAAAGTGATGGGTCTTTAACTTCTTCATAACCTTGATTTACTTCTGAATGACTAAGTGATGTTTGGCAACTTGGGCAATATGCAATTACAGTAAAGTCTTCTTCTAAAATTCCGTTTTCATATGCTTTTTTTAGCACTTGCCATTCTCTTTCGATAAATTCATCTCTAAAAGTCCAGTATGCTTTGTCATGATTAAATGACATACCAAGTAGCTCATCAACTTCTATCCATGCCTTGTTGTATTTTTCTACAACTTTTTTACATTCAGATACTATTCTTTCAATTCCAAATTGTTTAATTAATTCTGTTTTTCCACCTGTTACCCCTAACTCTTTTTCAACTTGTAATTCTACTGGAAGTCCTTGGGTATCCCATCCTCCATTAAATTCAATTTTTTTTCCCTGCAATGTGTTGAATCGATACCACAAATCTTTGATGACTCTACCTCTTAGATGTCCTGCATGTGGAATTCCATTCATTGTTGGTGGCCCTTCAATGAATCTGATTTTTTCAGGCTTGTCAGATGCAAAAATCTGTTTTTCTAAATCAATTGATTTGATGTATGCTTTTACTTGTGATTCTATTGCTTTTGCATCAAACTTTGTAGAAAACTCCATCTGGATTTTGATATGTGTGTGGCATTATAAAGCTAAATTGGTTTTGCAAGATTTGGATTATATTATTGGGCAAATGATCATCATTGTTGGTAAATGTTCTGGTAGTTGGTTCTGGTGGAAGAGAACATGCATTGTCATGGAAACTGTCTCAAAGTCCTAAGGTTGATACTGTTTTTACTGCTCCTGGAAATGGCGGAACTGAAAATAACGTTCCAATAAATGTGGATGATTTGGATGGATTATCTAATTTTGCTCAACAAAATAATTGTTTTACCATAATTGGACCTGAAGCTCCATTGGCAGCCGGAATTGTTGATAAATTTAATCAGCGTGGACTCAAAGTTTTTGGCCCTTCTCAGCAAGCAACACAGCTTGAATCAAGTAAGATTTGGGCTAAGAATTTCATGAAACGAAATGATATTCCTACAGCACGATATGAAATATTTGATGATGCTCAAAAAGCTCAAGATTATGTTAAATCACTTGATTACAATGTTGTAGTGAAGGCTGATGGCCTTGCTGCAGGAAAAGGTGTTATTGTTTGTAATAGTAACGAAGAAGCATTTTCTGCAATTCAGACAATTTTAGTCAAAAAAACATTTGGTGATGCTGGAAATCGCATCATTGTTGAAGAAAGAATTGATGGGATTGAAGCCTCATACATTGCGCTTTGTGATGGTGAGATTGCTATTCCTATGGCAACCAGCCAAGATCATAAGAGAATTTTTGATAATGACAAAGGTCCTAACACTGGTGGTATGGGTGCATATTCACCAACCATGATTATTGATGATGCACTAGCAAAAAAAATCCAGGAAAAAATTATTGATAAAACAATTCAATCTATGAAAAATGAAGGTATTTCTTTTAAGGGATTTTTGTATGCTGGAATAATGATTAGTAATAATGAACCCTCTGTTTTGGAATACAATGTAAGAATGGGTGACCCTGAATGTCAACCAATTACAATTAGAATGGATTTTGACTTGTATGATTATTTTGTTGCAAGTGTTGATGGAAAACTGTCATCAATGCCTCCAACCTCTTGGAAAAATCAATCTGCAGTATGTGTTGTTTTAGCATCTGAAGGATATCCAGAGTCATATGTCAAAAATGAAGAAATCTCTGGTTTTGATTCTATTCCAAATGACATCTATGTTTTTCATGCTGGAACAAAAAAACTAGATGGAAAAATTCTCTCAAATGGCGGACGTGTTTTAGGAGTTACAGCATTAGGTGACTCTTTGAAATCTGCAATTACAAATGCTTATGCTGTATCTGACAAAATCTCATGGTCTCACAAGTATTGTAGAAGAGATATTGGTCAAAAAGGTCTTTCTTATCTCTGAGTCTCAAAAATTCTGTCTTCTGTTATAATCCAATCAATTATGATATCATGTTCTGATTTTGGAATATTTTTTACAATCTGTTTTTCCAAAGTCAAAGATATTGTAGTAGTCTTGTGTTCTACTAGAAATCTATCATAAAATCCATGACCATATCCTAATCTAACTCCAATTGGAGAAATCCCTACAGTTGGTACTAAAATCACATCAAGACTATTATCTACCTCACAATCGTCTTTTGGTTCCATAATGTCAAAACTACCTTTTTCTAGGCTTGAAAAATCAGTGATTTTTCTAAATTCAATGTTCTCTCCAATAACTTTTGGCAAAAACACATCTTTTCCATTACTTAGTAATTCTTGGATAATATCCTGTGTTAAAATTTCACTCCCAATCGGATAATATGCTCCAATCTTTTGAGCATCCCTGAATGCATTAATTTTCTTTATTTTTTTTTTCATCTTTTCACTTGCAATCTTTATTAAATCAAAAGATGTATTGTCTCTTTTTTCTAAAAGAAGACTTCTAAGTGATTTTTTATCAGGACTGTCTTCCAATTTGACTACTCAAAGATGCTGCAGTGATTGTATTTTTTAATAGCATGGCAACTGTCATGGGGCCCACTCCTCCAGGAACTGGTGTTGCAAAAGATGCTTTTTCGATAATCTGCTCAAAGTTTGAATCTCCTACTAATTTTTCTTGAAATCTTGATATTGCAACATCAATTACAACTGCACCCTCTTTGATCATCTCTGGTGTTAGAGTGAACTTGTTCCTATTCCCTACTGCAGTGATGACCACATCTGCAGATTGACAAAGCTCTGTCAGATTTTTGGTTCTAGAATGGCATGTCATAACTGTGGCATTTTTCTCTAATAATAGATGATAAAGTGGCTTTCCAACAAGATTACTTCGATTAATCAATACAATATTTTTTCCATCTAAATCAATTTCATGATAGTCAAATATCTCCATAATCCCTGATGGAGTACATGCCACTAGCGCTGCTTTTTTCATTGCAAGCAATCCTGTGTTATGTGGCGTTAAGCCGTCAACATCTTTTAGTGGTGAGATTCTTGATGTGGTGACAAATTCATCTAGTTGTTTGGGCAATGGAAGTTGGATTAGAATTCCGTGAACTGCACTATCTTTGTTTAAATTTGCAATAATATCGTTGAGTTGTGCTTGTGTAGTGTTTGCATCAAGTTTATGATCTTTAGTAATAATTCCTACTTCTTCACAAGCCTTGTGTTTGTTTTTTACATAAGTGGTAGAAGCTGGATCATCACCAATCAAAATTGTGGCTAAACAAGGGTTGATTCCTTGAGTTTTTAGCTCTTCCACTGCTTTTTTGACCCTATCTTTAACTGATTGAGCAATAACTATTCCATCTATCTTGATACCTGTCATGTTCTGTTTCTGATTAGTAGATATTTAATACTTGAATTTCACTGGTTGTACACCAATGAAACTTGATTTTGATGTAAACAATTCAATTGAAAAAATAAAAAAAAGCAGTACGTATTTTCATACCTTTATCGATAAATCAAGTTTAGCTGCGGGGGTCTTAGTTCTAAAACCTGAAGAAGAAGATACTCAAGAACCACATGATAGTGATGAGGTATACTATGTAATTTCTGGTGATGGTTTTTTAAAAATTAAAGACAAAGATTACAAAGTTTCAAAAGATAAAGTATTCTTTGTAGCAAAGGATGTTGAGCATTATTTTCATGGAAACAAAAAAGAACTAAAAGTTTTATACTTTTTTGGTGGACCTGACACTTAACTGATAATTATTCTTCTACCTGAAACTCTGATCTTTTTTCTAGCAAACAAATTAACTGCTTCAGGGTAAATTTTATGTTCTTCTTTTAGAATTCTTTTTGATAATGACTCCACAGAATCCTTTTCCATGACTTTGACAACTGCCTGAATAATTATGGGCCCTGTATCCATCCTTGAATCAACAAAATGTACTGTACATCCTGAATATTTTGCGCCATGATCTAATGCTTGTTTTTGAGAATCTAATCCTGGAAATGCTGGAAGTAATGCTGGGTGAATATTGATCATCCTGTTTTTGTATTTTTTTACAAATTGTGGACTGATAATTCTCATAAATCCTGCAAGACAAACAAGGCCATTTCTAGGCGTAACTCCATGTTTTGTTAGAGCAGCAATTACCTTTTTGTCATATTGTACTCTGCTTCCTTTGAAGTTCTTACTTTCAATTATTTCTGTGTTAATTCCTAATTTTTTTGCTATCTTCAGTCCTTTTGCGTTAGCTTTGTTTGAAATCACTACTGCTGGATTGATTGGAATCTTTTTTTTCTTAATTGACTTTAGAATAGACTCCATGTTGCTCCCGCGACCTGAGATTAAAATTCCTAGATTTAGCAACTAGTCAATAGTAGATCAAACCTGCAATTTATATCAAATCTAATTACTTTGATTTTCATTGTCAAGGCAAGTCAGGATGACAAAAAATGGAATCCTGTGTGAAGTTAATCATAAACGTGTTCACTTGGATCCAAAAAATACCGATGTTACAGGAATAAATTTTGTCTCTCACGCACACATTGATCATCTTCCTTCAACAAACGGAGGAACAATTCTATCATCAGTTGAGACTAACAAAATAGCTAATCTTCGTGGATTTAAGATGGAAAATCATATTGATTCTCTCGATGGTTTTTCTTTAATTGACAGTGGCCATATTTTTGGTGCAAAAGGATTACTTTTTGATGATATTTTCTATACTGGCGATATCTGTACTAGAAAACGTGGATTTCTTCAAGGTGCAAAAATCCCAAAATGCAAAACTCTGATAACTGAATGCACCTTTGGTCTGCCTGAATTTATTTTTCCCACAATTGATAAAATTCAAAAACAGGTAAATGAATTAATTTCTGGGCTTTATGGAAAAGGTATTCCTGTAATTTTAATGGGATATCAATTAGGGAAAGCGCAAACCATTACTCAACTCTTTGGTCATTGGGAACCACTTTTCTTTCATGATTCTGTAAAAGAAATGAATTCACTTCATCAAAAATTGGGAATTCCTCTCAAGGATGGAATTGGTCATTCTGAGGCTGAAAAAAATGGCCTATTAGAAAAAAAACCTTGGGTGATGGTTGCACCAATGATGTCTAGTAAAAATAAATTCCTTCAGGATATGAAGTCAAAATATGGTGCAGTGACAATAGGATTTAGCGGATGGGCACAATCCTCAAGATTCTCTTTTGGAAGACGAGCTGACTACTCAATTACTATGAGTGATCATTGTGACTTTAATGAACTTGTAAACATGGTAGTACAATCTGAAGCTGAACAAGTTTACACTATACATGGTTTTGTTGATGAATTTGCAGAACACTTACAAAAAATAGGAATTAATGCACAACCTCTACTGGAAAATTCTTTAGACGACTTTACTTAGTAAATCTATTACATTCACAATCTGCAACTAGACATGTTTCTAAATTTCTAATATGATCATGGGAGAAATGTTTACATTTTTCATTTTTACAGATTCTTCTTTGAGCTTCTTTTTGTACAACTTTTTGGGCAATTGCATTTGCCTTGTCCTTTGAATATCCTTTTTTGTCAATATAGAAATGAACAATACTATTGTATAGTAAATCTGGGTTGAATTGTTTTTCTAACATGGGATTACCTGGTTATAATACAGCTTTATTCTATTAAAATAACGTGCGACAAAGTATTCTTTTGTAATAATTTTTAACTCAAAATTACGCCTATATCCATAAGATTTGTATGAGTAAAATCAGTCACAATACTTCCTTTTTGTTTTTGAAAGAATCGACCTGAATCACTGTTTTTGAGAAACTCTTTTGTTATCGATGAATCTATTCTAATATTTTCTGTAATAGCTCCAGCAAAAACAGAATTTCCATCTATTCCATCTGTACCCATCGATGCAATAACGATTTTTTTTAATTTTTGAGTATTTTTTAAAATTCTTAAAACCATTTCTTGATTTCTCCCACCCCTTCCTTTTCCAAGAACCCTTACTGTAGTTTCTCCACCAAAAATTAGACATGCTTTTTGGTTTTCTGAAATGTTTTCAAGAATTTTTGTCACTGCATCTTTGATCTCACCAAAAACTTGTAGTATAGTTACATTGTAACCTATTTTCCTAGCTGTCTTTTGCATAGCTTCCAAACAATCACTATTGTTTGCAATAATATAATTTTCAATTTTTGATTTCTTTGGAATTTCAATTTTCTCTAATCCTTTTTCTAAAACTTGTAAAACTTCTGAAGGAATTTTTCTTTTAAGTTTGTATTTTTCTATAATGTCTAGCGCATCTGCAAATGTTGTATCATCCATGTATGTTGTACCTGAAGCAATAGATGATAGATCATCACCTTCAACATCTGACATTACCAGACTTATTCCTTGGCATTTCATATTCTCTACCAATCTGCCTCCTTTAATTTTTGATAGATGTTTTCTTATACAGTTGAACTCTTGAATTGTCGCACCTGATTTCAACAGTAAATTTGTAACATAGATTTTATCATCAAGAGTTATGTCGTTTGGCATTGCAAGAAGTGATGACCCTCCTCCTGAAACAAGAAAAATTACTAGTTCATCACTTTTTTTATTTTGAAGAAATTTCATGACTTCTTTTGCTGCCTTTACACTTGTTTGGTCTGGTTTAGGGTGCCTAGAATTAAAAATCTGAAATTTCTTTCCCTTAATTCTTGATTTGGAGCCTTTTGGAATTACCACAATTCCACTTTTTATGGGAATTATTGCATTAAGTGCCCGTGTCATTGAATCTCCGGCTTTTCCAAATGCAACAGAATAGATGTTAGAATATTTTCTAATTTTAATTGATTTGCCACCAATTTTGATTTCATCAGGTGTAACATACTTTGGAATGATGTTTTCTGGATTAGCAGCTTCAAGACCTGCTTCTAAAATTTCTAAACAATCCTTTTTCTTATCACTAGTTGCTAATTCATTGAAATTTTGAATGATCATACCATCACTCAATAATACAAGATATATAATCGTCAATGATTTTTTTATTTCATGCACACAATACGCATTCCAAAAGTTATCAACTTTGGAGAAGATGCACTTGGTCAAACAGATTATCCTAAAAATGCCCTTATTGTCACAACTGTTCCGCCAGAACTTTCTGACAAATGGATAGCAAAAATGGGAATTAAAGATTACATGTTGTATGACAAAGTAACACCTGAACCATCAATTGACGATGTCAATACTGTGATTTCACAATTCAAAGACAAAAAACCATCTGTTCTAATTGGATTGGGTGGTGGAAGTTCAATGGACGTAGTAAAATATGCTGCCCAAGATTTTGGAGTAGAAAAGATCTTAATCCCAACTACATTTGGAACTGGAGCTGAAATGACAACTTATTGTGTTCTGAAATTTGATGGGAAAAAGAAATTGTTACATGAAGATAGATTCTTAGCTGACATGGCTGTAGTCGATTCATATTTTATGAATGGCACTCCCGAACAAGTCATCAAAAATTCTGTTTGTGATGCATGTGCTCAAGCAACTGAAGGCTATGATAGCAAACTTGGTAATGACTTGACTAGAACTCTATGTAAACAAGCATTTGAGATTCTTTATGATGCAATTATGAATGATAAACCCGAGAACTACCCATATGGTTCAATGTTATCTGGAATGGGATTTGGTAATTGCTCTACAACACTCGGACATGCATTGTCCTATGTATTCTCAAATGAAGGAGTACCACATGGTTATTCACTATCATCTTGTACTACAATTGCACACAAGCATAACAAGTCAATCTTCTATGATAGATTCAAAGAATCTATGGAGAAACTTGGTTTTGATAAATTAGAACTCAAAGCTGATGTTTCAGAAGCTGCAGATGTTGTTATGACTGATAAAGGACATTTGGATCCAAACCCAATTCCAATATCAAAAGATGATGTCATCAAATGTCTTGAAGGTATCAACGCAGGTAATTTGTAAAAAATTCAAAAATTTTTTTACCTTTTTTCTATTTTCTTGATAAACTGCGAAATTGGCAGCTGATTAAACTTATTTATTCTAATATTCTGTCGTAAGTGTACGTGACTGAAAAGAATCTAAAATTTGGTATTCAAAACGGATTAAATGTTGCTAGAGCTGGATATACTGAAGACCAAATTCTAACAGCTTGCATACTTGCTGATAAAACTGGTTATGATTCTATTTTCTATATGGATCACACAAACGTACCACAATGGAAAAATGCAATTGTTTTGGATCCTTGGGTTATGTTGTCTGCAATTGCTGCAGTCACACAGAATGTTGAACTTGGTACTTGTGTAACTGATGCAATTCGAAGACATCCATCTAACATTGCACTAGCTGCTATTTCTCTTGATAGAGTTTCAAAAGGTAGAGCTATTCTTGGAATTGGTGCAGGTGAAGCACAAAACCTAAAAGAATTTTGTATCCCATTTGAAAAACCAGTTTCGAAATGGGAAGAACAAATTGAAGTTATTCATAAATTGTATGAATCAACACCTGATAATGTAGTAAGTTATGATGGAAAATATTACAAACTTGAAGGGGCATGTTTGCAAGCACCTCCAATTAGAAAACCACGACCGCCAACTTACATGGCATCTGGTGGAAAACGTACTCTTGCATTAACAGGAAAACTTGGTGATGGTTGGCTACCAATCGGTTACACTCCAGTACTCTTTACAGATCATAAAGCGCAAATTGAAAAATCAATGGATGAAAATAACAGAACACAAGAAGAAAAAGACAACTTTGAATTTGCACTTGATATTGATGTGTACTTTTCTGAAGATGCAGAAGAATCTTGGGCAAAAATGAAAGAAGCAGTCAAAGTAAGTTTGTTCAAGCCTGAAATCTTGAGAGTTCACGGATTAAAAGAAATTGAAGGATTTGATTTTGTCAAATACTTTACAGAATATTCAATGTCTGATCAATCTTGGATTATAAAGATGAGAGAGGCTGCAACTAAGATGCCTGATGATGTTGCTCGTTCTTCAACTGCAATTGGCACTCCTGAAGATATAATTCCAATATTTGAGGAATTCATGAAAGCTGGTGTTAATCATTTTGTAATTCGATTCTGGGGGAAGAACTACTTTGGTTCTATTGACAAATTTGCAACTCATGTAATGCCAAAACTCAGAGAAATAGCCAAACAATAAGACGTTCTATTTTATTATTCCAAAAAATTAATTACTAAATAGGTTCTGAGAAGGAAAACGAAGATTCTTTTTAATT
>Ga0208570_1000385_pt1 | contig 16948 bp, 13 predicted proteins | sample DeeseametaMP1202_FD_184192 | JGI IMG/M metagenome (GOLD analysis project Ga0208570, IMG submission 184192) | Marine microbial communities from the Deep Indian Ocean - MP1202 (SPAdes) | ecosystem: Environmental > Aquatic > Marine > Oceanic | place: South Indian Ocean | collected 2011-03-08
GCTTGAGCTTTTTCAGCAGCTCCTTGTCCTTGCCGAGCTGGCTCGAACCGAAGCCGATCACTTTCGCCTTGCCGGCGAGTTTCGCATTGGCGCGCGTGACAAACTCGTTGACCGAGGCTTCGAACAGCGATCCCGGCTTGCCGACGTGGCCGAATTTGAGTTCGATCATCTGGGCCACGGCCGTGCTCGCCACCAGCGCGGTGAATGCGAACGCGAGCGTGAACATTTTACTAATTTTATGATATTCCATGATTCTCCTTCTTTGCAACGATCATATTGTCCTTCGTTCATACGAAGCTTCTGCAAGCACCTTCAGGGTACGCCTGTAAAGGTTGCTGACCGGTGCGGCACGGGATTGTGCCGATGCACAATTAAACCAGCTCTCTTGATATTCAAGTTAAATTAAGGTACTATTCAAATAATGTCAAGCTTAATTGTTGAAAAATTTAAAAAATAAGATGCGCGAGCTACGTGCATAACATACCAAATCCTTGTATATTTTACCAATGTTTGGTTATAGATAGATGTATCCTCAAATTTATTTTACTTTTGTTATTGAAGAAAATATGAAAAAGATTTTTTCCTTTTTCTATCTACATTTTTAACTCTTACTATCATCTCCTGTGTTGATGAAAAGGAGGTGTTTACTGCTACTACCACAACTACCAATGACAACACAACCACCACCGAAAACGTCACCCTTCAGTCGAGATGACAAGTCTTAGACAATAATATTAGTATCTTATGAGAACTTGTGACTCACGAGATATTCAAAAGTGTTTAAGTGAAAAGCTAAAATTATAATTAAACAGGTTGTTCTAATTACCCCTGACTCCTGAATAAGATATACTATTACGAGTCTGGTTCAAGAACCGCCTGCAAACCATCCACAACATCAGCCAAGAGGACTTGATGCAACGACTCCAGAGCGGCCGCCATTTTTTGCAGATTCCCGGCCCCACCAATGTGCCTGACCGGATTCTCCGTGCCATTGAACGTCCCACAATAGACCATCGGGGTCCGGAGTTCAAGGGGCTGGGTTTCGAAGTGCTGGAAGGTATCAAGGAGATTTTCCAGACAAAACAGCCTGTGATCATCTACCCCGCTTCCGGAACCGGCGCGTGGGAAGCCGCGCTTGTCAACACGCTCTCCCCCGGAGATCGGGTGCTGATGTACGACACAGGGCACTTTTCCAGCACATGGCACAAACTGGCCACCAAGCTGGGACTTGATGCCGAACTGCTCCTCGGAAACTGGCGGGAAGGGGCCAAGCCGGAAGCCATCGAACAGGCGTTGTCTGAAGACGAAAACCGCGCCATCCAAGCCGTCTGTGTGGTCCACAACGACACCGCCACCGGCATCACTTCCGATATCCCCGCAATCCGAAACGCCATCAACCGCGCAGGGCATCCCGCGCTTTTCCTAGTGGACACGATTTCCTCGCTGGGTTCCATGGACTACCGCCACGACGAGTGGGGCGTGGACGTGACCGTGGGCGGCTCGCAGAAGGGCTTGATGCTGCCACCGGGCTTGAGCTTCAATGCGATCAGCAAAAAGGCGCTTGCCGCTTCCAGTGAGGCGAAGCTGCCGCGTTCCTACTGGGATTGGCAGGACATGCTCAACGTCAACAAGCAGGGAGTGTTTCCCTACACGCCTGCGACCAACCTGCTATACGGCCTGCGGGAATCCATCCGGATGCTGCTTGAGGAAGGACTCGATCAGGTGTTTTCCAGACACCACCGACTTGCCGAAGCCACCCGCACCGCCGTGCAGGCTTGGGGGCTGGAACTCAATGCGATCAATCCGAGCGAATACAGCAACTCCCTCACTGCCGTCGTGCTGCCGCCGGGACACGACGCGGATGCGTTCAGGAAGGGGGTGCTGGAGTGCTTCAACGTCTCGCTCGGCAGCGGGCTGGGTCGTCTCAACGGAAAGGTCTTTCGCATCGGGCACTTGGGTGATTTCAACGAACCCATGCTGCTCGGCACCTTGGGGGCCATCGAAATGGGGCTGGACCTCGCTGAAATTCCGCATCTTCCTGAAGGCGTCCGTGCAGCGATGAGTAACCTCGTCGAAAACAAACGCTGAGACCTGAATGACATGCAGCTGGAGTGCGGCATCGGCAACTTACTGGCGGTAGTTGAAAGAGGAATCGAATCGCGACAAAACGTAATCGCCGCAGTTCACTGGAGGGTACAGGGGCTGTTCTCCATTTTGACAGACTACTGTCGGATCCACCACCGTCTCAAAATTTGGATCCCAAGCAATAACCATTGAATAACGTTCCACCCCCTTGCGGTTTACCACACGGTGCGGGGTGGATTTGAAACCGTCGTTTGTCCAGCGCATCAGCAAATCACCGACGGTGACTACAAGCGTCCCCTCAATCGGATGGGCAGTTACCCATTCGCCCTCAAGGGTCTGTACCTCCAGCCCACCTAGCTGATCCTGCCGAGCGTGAGGCAGCCGTAGTACGTGTGCGGTGCCACACCAAACTGAGTTTCTCCTAAATCCGGAAGTTGTGGTGGGTAGTAGATGATCGAACTATGGGCGATTGGTTCATCGGTGGTCTTCAGAAACGAGTCTGCTGGGAGTGTCATTCCCAGTGCAAAGGACCGCATCAAGTTGCGTCCGCACTGCAAGCCCGCCTCAAAAAAAGGATAAACCGCCTCTTGCAATTCCGGCATATCCTCGGGCCACTGATTGCGTCCCAAGAACGGGTTTCCCATCGTGACCGAAGGATGATTGTCCGGAAGATCTAAGCCCCACACGAAGCCTTGATCCAGCAATTAGATGACTAATAAACGTGAAATGTCAATACAGTCAAATGTTAAAATTACAGGTTATTGTTCTGAAGTTATTGAAAAATTCTCTTGTTGTTATTGAACGTATTTTCTTAAGCTTCTTCTGCGGAACTGTTTTGGCTCGTACAGGTCAATTGGAAAAAAGTTTCGCGTGCGCTGTCTATCCCAATTATTGCTGCACGGTCATTTGCTTCAAAGCGAAAATTAGCATCCGGGTTCGGTACCAACTTGTCATTCCGAATCACTCCAACTACTGAAGTATCTGTTTTTGTTCTTATTTCAGCCTCACCGATTGTTTTTTCAACAAGTATGCTTCCGGGTTTTATCAACATCCACTGAAGGTCATATTGCTTTTCTGCATCTTTAAGTTGCTCCAGGATTTTGTCTTCCTCATTTTCGCTGTAAAGAGAGGAAAACAAATCTTGCCGTAATGATTCGGTATAATGTTGTATTTTCGCGGCAGGAATATGTAAATGAACCAGTGCCTTTCGTGCCATTTCAAGTCCTGCCTCAAATTCTGGAATCACCACCTCAGAGATATTTAGTTTTTTGAATTCTTCCAAAAACTCAATACCAGGCGCACGCGCCACCACCTGAATTTCTGCATTGGCTTTTCGCGCTTGTTCAACAATTGCTTGTGCAATCAGGACTTCCGGAGTAGTAATAATTAACAGCCGTGCTGAAGCGGTCTCGGCTGCCTCTAAAACTATTTCGTGACTGGCGTCTCCATAAATAACAGTAATTTCAGAATTTTTGGCTCTTTCAACTCGAAGTTGATCCAATTCAATAATCAGCATGGGAACGTGAAGGCGTTTCAGAACCTGGGCAATTCTGAAACCAACCCGACCGCCGCCCACAATAATTACATGATTCTTTAATCCGGATTTTGGATAATTGATGGTATCCAACGGTTCATGCTTGAACCAGCGTTTTCGGAGAGCGTACAGCCGAGAGGTTTGTCCGGAAATAATAGGAGTTAAAAACATTGTAATTATCGCAGTGCTCAAAACCAGCGAATAAACTTCATGACTGATGGAGTTTGTCGAGACTCCTACTTGTGCCAGTACGAACGAAAATTCGCCTACCTGAAAGAGTCCCAAACCCACTGCTAAAGGCACCACATTTCCATATTTGAAAATCCGGGCCAGCAGCGCGAAAATAATTCCCTTACCTAGACTTACTATCAACACAAGCATCAGAACCTGCTGCCAGTGATCCAGCAAAAATGCAGGATTGAGCAACATTCCCACTGATGCGAAAAATAACAATCCGAAAAGATCACGAACCGGAATAATGTCGCTTAACGCTTGATGCCCATAATCGGATTCGCTCAAAACCATTCCTGCGACAAACGCTCCAAAGGCAAAGGAAAGTCCCACCAAATATGTCAGGTAACCTACGCCCAAACCAATCGCAGTAATGGCGAGTAGAAATAATTCTCGTGATCCTAAATGGGCGATGTAGCGCATTATCATGGGTAATAAACGGGTGCCAAAAAAAATCATTCCTGCCAAAAAAACAACTGTTTTCAGCATTGCTATTTCCAGCGAAATCCAGCCCAGAGAGGGATCATTCAGCATCGGCAGCAACACAATGAGGGGAACAACTGCCAAATCCTGTACGATCAACATTCCAACCATGACTTTGCTGGAAAGCGTTCCGAGCCAACCTTGATTCATCAGAGTTTTGAGCAGGACCATTGTGCTTGAAAGAGAAACAAGCGCCCCAAGCCAAAGCGAGGATTTCGCGTCCCAGCCCATAAACTGTCCGATTCCGTAACCCATTGCAATGGTTAGTAATATTTGAATTGGTGTGCCGATCAGCGCGATCATTTTGACGGGTTTCAGATCTTTGAGAGAAAACTCAAGTCCAAGCGCAAACAGCAAAAGCGCGACTCCGATTTCCGCCAGTAGTTCTATTTCGTGAACACTGGTCAGGGCAAAACCAAAGGTGTAAGGACCAAACGCAATTCCGGTTAGAATATATCCTAAAATCAACGGTTGTCCGAGCCTCTGCATCAAGAGGCCACTGAAAAACGCACTGACTACAAGAAGGATGAGGTCTGTGGCGATGCCCATGCTTAAATGAGGAAGGTGTCTATTTATGAGTTTAATTTTTTCTTGCTTTTATTTATGCTTATATAAACTTTTTTATCAATACAAAATCATGGGAATGCGATGAATCTTTTTGCAGAACTTGCCCTTACGCCGGAAGGTTGGTCCAAAAATGTCCGAGTGACTTTGGATCAGTTTGGACGAATTACAACAGTAGAATCCGAAGTTGAACCGAATCCGGACGATCAATATTTGCGAAACCGCATCCTTCTTCCAGCATTGTCGAATCTTCATAGTCACTCTTTTCAACGTGCGATGTCCGGACTAACTGAAAAGCGTTTGGAAAAGCGGGACAGCTTTTGGAGTTGGCGGGAGTTGATGTACAGTTTTCTGGAACGCCTGAATCCGGAACAGATTGAAGCAATTGCGGCACTTGTTTTTATGGAAATGCTGGAATGCGGTTATGCTTCGGTCGGTGAATTCCATTATGTCCACCATCAGCGCGGCGGACAACATTATGAAAACATTGCGGAAACGTCATGCCGTATTATCAGCGCCGCTCAAAAAGCGGGAATCGGTTTGACTCATTTGCCTGTTTATTACATGCAGGGTGGATTGAACGGAAAAAAACTCGCTGAAGGTCAACTTCGTTTTGGCAATGAGCATGAGCACTTTTTAGCAATACTTACAGAAGCACAAGTTGCTCTCCAAGATGCTCCTGAGGATTATGCACTTGGCATGGCTCCGCATTCTTTAAGAGCGGTTTCTCCGGATGCTTTGCAGGAAATAGTTGAGGCTGTTTCGACCGGCCCGGTTCATATTCACATTGCGGAACAGTTGAAAGAAGTTGAGGATATTCAAGCAAATTACAATGCGCGTCCAGTGGAATGGTTACTACAAAATGTTGCGGTTGATTCACGCTGGTGTTTGATTCATGCCACTCACATGACTCCGGAAGAAACACAGAATCTTGCAAAATCCGGAGCGGTAGTTGGACTTTGTCCAATCACAGAAGCAAATCTTGGTGACGGAATTTTCGATGGAACAGAATTGCTTTTGTCCGGAGGAAAATACGGAATCGGTTCTGACTCAAATGTTTTCATCGCATTGACAGAAGAATTGCGTTTGCTCGAATACAGTCAGCGGCTCGTCAGGAAGGAGCGTAACGTGATGACAAACAAAACCGGATCTATCGGCAGGGCACTCTACAACGACGCTTTAGCTGGTGGCGCACAAGCTTTGGGACGTAAATCCGGAAGTATAACTCCTGGAAATTGGGCTGATTTGCTGACGCTTGATGCGGATGCCTTGACCTTGTGGGGTTGTGCTGATGACGAATTTCTGGATCGCTGGATTTTCACCGGAGACGATTCACTTGTGCGTGAAGTATGGTCCGCTGGAAGACAAATGGTGTCAGACGGACAACACATCCAGCACCATGAAATTGAACAGCGTTATCGCACTGTGATTCAGGAAATAAGGCGGGAAAAATAAAGTTTTGTTCAGAGTTAACAAACTCCTAAAAAACTGTCTTTTATCAATTTTGAAACAAATCCTGATAATCGAGATAACCCTCTTTTGCCAAGTCATTTTTTGCGACAAATCTCAGTGCAGCCGAGTTGATGCAATAACGTAATCCATCTGGTTTGGGGCCATCATTAAACAAGTGTCCCAGGTGAGAATCTCCAAATTTGCTTCGGAGTTCGGTTCTCACGGAAAACCAGCTTTTGTCTTCTTTCATGACAATATTTTCTTCTGCGAGAGGTTTAGTAAAACTGGGCCAGCCTGTACCGGATTTATATTTGTCAACGGAACTGAAGAGAGGCTCTCCTGAAACAATATCAACATAAATTCCTGCCTTTTTATTATCCCAATATTTGTTTCTGAAAGGCGGTTCAGTAGCATCGTTTTGAGTAACGTCAAACTGCAATGGTGTCAGCTTTTCTTCAAGTTGGCGCAAATCAGGTTTTTGATATTTTGCGATTAATTTGCCATCATTTTCGCCGCTAATTTTTTCGCCCCAAAGTTCCTTAAGCCGACTGTCGCGTCCACATCGATAGCGATAGTACGTGTATTTTAAGAAGCTCTTTTTGTAGTAATTCTGGTGGTAATCTTCTGCCGGAAAAAATTCTTTTGCCATAATTATTGGAGTTAAGACAGTATCTTCGAGGATTCCGGAATTTTCTAGCATAGTTTTTGATTTTGCAGCGAGCTGCTTTTGTTCAGCAGTCTGATAAAAAACTGCGGTTGAGTACTCATGCCCGCGGTCACAAAATTGTCCATCTTTGTCAAGAGGATCGATATTGATCCAAAATATGTCCAGCAACTCCGTATAAGAAATCACAGACGGTTCGTAATAAATCTGGACTGCTTCAATATGACCCGTTTTTCCGTAATTCTGATAACTGGGATTCTTGCCCGTTCCACCGATATATCCGGAAACGACTTCTTTTATTCCGGGAATTTTTTCAAAATCGGCTTCCATGCACCAAAAACAACCGCCGGCAAAAACTGCGGTTTCAACTTTTTCCTGTGCAGAAGAATCAAGTACAGTAAACCAAATCAGCAGGAAAAATGAGCCAAGAAGTATGATTGTTTTTCGCATGTTACCCACTTGAATTTTAAAGAATTGATTTGTTAAATATTGCTGCTTTCGTAAAAACTTTAAAACACATAAATTGTCATTGCTTACAAAGCGAGAAATCTATTTTATGTTAAGCACTGATATTATTAAGATATCTCTCTTAGTTCGAGATGACAAATAATTAGTTTAGGAGTTTTTACGAAGTCATCATTCTTAGTGAAGCTAATTTTTAAAGTTCAGCAGCAAGTTTCAGTGTTAATTCGGCAGCAGGAATTTCCAGGCAACCGCTGACATTTTGTCCACACCAAAGCGGTGAAAAATCTCCGGAACCGACAGCTTCCGCTTTTTTTCGAATTGCCATGACTGCGGCAGAAGCCAAGGGAAATTCCGGTGCGTCCGCGTTAATTGGACCAATTTCTCTAATGAAACGGTTAATTAGTCCTCGCGCCGGTCTGCCGCTGAAAATGTTGGTCAGCACGGTTTCTTTTACGTCTTCGCTTTTCAAGGCAGCCCGATGTATCGGACTGGTTTTTGTTTCCGGACAAAGCAAATATGCCGTTCCGATCTGCACTGCCGATGCACCCAACGAAATGGCTTCTGCCACATCCTTTGCAGATGAAATTCCTCCGGCAGCAATTATCGGTAACTTCATTTGCTCAATTAGTCGTGTTACAAGAGATAATCTTTCAATTTGAGTTGAAAGATCAGTTGACAAAAACATTCCTCGGTGACCTCCAGCTTCTATTCCCTGCGCAATGATTGCGTCAGCGCCATTTGTTTCCAGCCATTTTGCCTCTTCAATGGTGGTTGCGCTGGCCAATATGGTTGCGCCCCAGTCCTTGACTCGTTTGAGCAAATTTCTTGCAGGCAAACCGAAATGGAAACTAACGAATGAAGGTTTAAATTCAGCTAAAATTTCAGCGGTTTCCACACTAAATGGTTCACGTCCGGCGTCTTTTGTGATGTCTGCGGAATTAAGCTTAAACTCCTTGAAATAAGGATTCAGTATTTCCAGCCATTTTTGTCCTCGCTCAATGTTCGGTTCAGGAGGAGTATGACAGAAAAAATTGACGTTAAAAGGTTTCACGGTTTGGGATTTTAATGCCTTCAGTTCTACACGAAGTGTTTCTGGAGCGAGCATAGCACAGGGAAGGGAGCCCAAACCACCGGCATTTGAAACAGCAATTGCTAAAGCACTGTCCTGAACTCCGGCCATCGGCGCCTGGATGATGGGGAATTTTGTGCCTAAAAAGTTTTTGGTTTCCATGGCTTTATCATATTTGTTGCTGTCCTATAAAAAACCTAAAACCGTGTCAATTCGAGCAAAGCGAGAAATCTTGTATTAGCGGCCACCCTGAAAGACACGGAATTTCTTTTTTTGTTTGTAAAGTGTTTTTTCTGCCTTATTATTGGCCAGATAAGCACCGACTCCCCAGCCGATGAATCCGAAAATAATTGCATTTGTCGCGGCTTCACCCTGCAAAATTTCCGGACTCCAAAATCCGGCCAGTGCGCCGAGCAAGGCGCCATAGCGCACATAATTGTCCTGAAATAAAGTCAATAACAAAAGCAGCAAATGTCGTAGCATATTGACAACTAAAAAACTGATCTTAAGGTTTGAAATAATGTCAAAAAAACTCTGGAAGAAAAATATATGACTAGCACTCCACCAATAAACAAATCTCCTTCTCCCTGCATTGGATTAAAAAACATGACAAAATTTGAGGGCGGCTCCAATTTTTCGTCAGGTGGTTTCTTCATGCGAAACGCAACCATCACCAAGATTGTTACCACTGTTAAAGCGAGCCAGTTTGCCATTTTTTTCTAAAAACTATTAGAGAAAATTTTTATTACTTTTTGATATTAGCGTCAAAGTATCATTTCAATTAGTCTATAAAAAATGATTTCAAGTGGCAACGCAAATTCCATGCAAGCCTTTTCAGGCATTATGTCTTGTTCAGAACCGCATTGCGTCTTCAAACAGCAAACGCTAATATGCTAAACACTTAAAAAGGAGCTTATATGGAAATACCATCGATGTTTAATTTGACGGACAAAGTCGCTTTAGTTTCCGGTGCAAGCCGCGGGATTGGCGCTGCGATTGCGCAGATTTTGGCTGAGTTTGGCGCACATGTCATTTTGACCAGCCGCAAGGCAGAAAATATTAAGCAAGTTGAAGCACTTATCAACAATGCTGGAAATAAGGCGTCCGGAATGGTTTGTCATAATGGAGATTTAGCGCAGATTGAAACTCTTTTTGATAACATTCGTAAGACACACGGCAGACTGGATATACTGGTGAATAACGCGGCAACCAATCCTTTCTTTGGTTCAGTTCTGGACGCGGAAGAAAAGGCGTGGGATAAAACACTGGATGTGAATTTGAAGGGGCCGTTTTTCATGAGTCAGCATGCGGCAAAATTAATGCGGGAAAAGCGAGCCTTACACGAAGGAGGAAGCATTGTTAATGTTTCTTCAATCAACGGTCGCATTCCGATGCATAACCAAAGTATTTATTCCATTACCAAGGCAGCACTCATTTCAATGACACAAGCTTTTGCCAAAGAACTTGGTCGCGACAAAATTCGTGTGAACGCTCTGCTGCCCGGACTGACTGATACTAAATTCGCCTCTAAATTGACACAGAATAAAGAGATGATGAAAGATGTTCTCCAGCAAATTCCTTTGGGAAGAATTGCACAGCCGAGTGAAATGTCCGGAATGGTGTTATTTTTAGTTTCTGATGCGGCGTCATACGTCACAGGCAGCACCTTCACTGTTGACGGTGGAGTGCTGGCCTAAAAAAATACAATTAGAATTTCAAAAAATCAAACATGATGGTTTCCTTATAACTCTGAAACACAACTTTAGGACATTTTAACGATTCCATCAAAAACTAAAATAAATTTCTACTAACATACAAATAAAAAGGAACAAATGAGCAGCGAATATCGCATCGAAAAAGATTCGATGGGGGAAGTCAAGGTTCCTCAGGAAGCACTTTATGGGGCGCAAACCCAAAGAGCGGTTGACAATTTTCCAGTCAGCGGAATCTGTATCAGCCGTCCGTTGATACATGCCTTGGGTGTGATCAAACAGGGTGCGGCAAAAGTTAACGCAGAACTGGACAATATTCCAAAAGATGTAGCGCACGCAATTCAATTGGCGGCACAGGAAGTAATTGACGGCAAGCTGGACGAACACTTTCCAATCGATATATATCAAACTGGTTCCGGAACGTCGAGTAATATGAATGCGAACGAAGTGATTGCGCACCGTGCGATGGAACTGGTTCCGGAGTTGTCGGTCAAGGTTCATCCGAATGATCACATAAATTTTGGCCAAAGTTCAAATGACACTTTCCCGACTGCCATCAGGATTGCGGGTTATCTTGAGGCCAAAAATTCTTTGATTCCGGCACTTAAAATTTTACGCGAAACATTTTTGAAAAAAGGAGCCGAGTATGGGCATGTGGTCAAGACCGGCCGTACTCATTTGATGGATGCCATGCCGCTTACTTTTGAGCAGGAATTCGGAGGTTACGCACGTCAAATTGAATTAGGCATTAAACGTATCGAATCAGCTTTGGTGCAAATGGCAGAGTTGCCGATGGGCGGAACGGCGGTCGGCACCGGGATTAATACTGATCCGGAATTTCCGCCTAAATTTGCGGCAGAGATGTCAAAACTTTGCGGAGAGAATTTTCGTGAAGCGGAAAATCATTTTGAAGCACAATCAACCGTGGACGCACCGGTTGCTTTGGGAGCACAATTAAAAACTCTGGCGGTCAGTCTGCTGAAAATTGTCAATGATTTGCGTTGGATGAATTCCGGACCAAATGGCGGTCTCGGAGAAATTAAACTTGCCGCACTTCAACCTGGATCTTCGATCATGCCCGGAAAAGTAAATCCGGTGATTGAAGAATCAATGGCGATGGTTTGCGCGCAGGTAATCGGTTATGATGCCGCGATCAGTGTCGGCGGTCTTTCCGGAAATTTTGAATTGAATGTGATGCTGCCGATGGTTGCACACAGTTTGCTGGAATCAATCCGACTTTTGGCCAATGCTTCACGTAATTTGGCAGAACGCTCAGTTTCGCGTTTGGTGGTACGAGAGGATCACATCAAGGGTCTTGTAGGCAAAAATCCGATTTTGGTTACAACTCTAAATCCACTAATCGGTTATGACCTTGCGGCCAAAATTGCTAAAAAAGCCTTTGCGGAAAATCGCGCTCTCAAGGAAGTTGCTTTGGAAATGTGTGATTTGTCGGCAGAAGAACTAGACAGTGCGTTGGATCCGGTCAAGATGACTAAAGGCGGATTTGTAGAGTGAATGGTTTGCCTCCTTCAAACTCTATTATCTTTCAGTGGTAAAAAAACACGGAAAAGCGCACCCTGTCCGGAACCTTTGCTTTTGCACTCGATGCTGCCGTCGTGTGTCAGGATAATTTTTTTTGAGATTGAAAGACCGAGCCCTGTTCCTTTGCCGAGAGGTTTGGTGGAGAAAAACGGTTCAAATATATTCGGCAAAAATTTTGGAGCAATACCTTCACCGTTATCCTCTATTTCAAAAATCGCTTTTCCTTTACGACGTTTTATGCGGAACTCAATTTTCCTTGTGGAAGAGCCTTTCACAGCATCCTTTGCGTTGCTTGCCAGATTGTAAAAGACCTGCTGCAACTGTGTTGTGTTACCATAAACGGGCAATTTACCCCTACCCAGTTGGATTCCAATTTCAATTCCAGCGGCCTCAAGTTGCCGTTTCAGCATGAGAAAAATCTGCTCCATGACTCTACGCAGATCCATGATCTCCCACTTGTCCTGTTCAGCATTGCGGCTGAAATTTAGCATTTGCCGGATGATCGTTGAAGTACGGTTCACTTCATCGTCAATTAAATCCAGATTCTTTTTGAGTTCAGTATAATTTTTAGTTTCCCATGCTTGCTGAACATTATGGGAAGAGAGTCGAATAGTCGCCAGAGGTGTATTGATTTCATGGGCCACACCTGCGCTCATCTCTCCGAGTGTCGCCATTTTTGAGGCTTGGATCAACTGCGCCTGTGCGATGCGCCGTTCAGTGATGTCCACATAAGTGGCAATCAAGGCCGCTTCACCGGAATAGTTTAAAGTGGATGCGGAAAACAGCACCCAAAAATGCTCACCATTGGGCCGCACCAATTCCATTTCCCAGTCATAAACATGACCCTGCTTCCGTAATTCTGCAATTACTTTTAGACGCTCTTTCGGATGCGCGTAATAGTCAGTTGTAGGTTTTCCAACCAAATCCACGTTTTTCAGTTTGAGTGCGTCGTAAAGCCGTTGATTAGCATATAAAATATTCCCGTCACTTAAGCGGCTGATCAGCACCGGATTGCTTATTGCTTCAGCAATTGAACGGAAACGCGATTCGCTCTCCTGAATTAGTTTTTGTGACTCCTTTTGAGTGCTTACATTGCGCACAATGGACACAACCTCCTCCGTACCGTTCGGCACAATACGGGCTTCAAAATAACGCAGCCCTTCAGGAAATTCTAAAACATATTCAGTCGTTTGTAATTTTCCGCTTTCCAGGGCTTGATGAATAGCTTTCCTCCATTTTGTCAGGGCGCCGTAGTCATCATTCAAATGATCTTCAAGACGAGAACCTATCAGTTTCTTCTGGGACGCAATCAAATCTTCATGTTGCGGAATCCGGAAGTCCAGATAGACTTCGTCCTTCGAAATCCGAAAAACCAAATCCGGAATTGCTTCCCACAAAACCTCAGATTCCCGGAGCAGTTCTTTGTAGTTTTGCTGTGCTTTTTGCTCTTGCCTCACAAAATCCGTCACGTCCCGAATGATAACAAAGGCACCGGTGATTTCCCCTTTTTCATTTCTGATAGTGTGACCTGTTGTATCTGAGTAATAGCCTTCCGGCCGAGCGGCACTGCGTAAAAACCAGCGTTTTTTCTGTGTTTTCTCGCCAACTAATGCCCTGGAAATCATCAATTCTGCAACGGCGGCAGGTGTATTTTTTCCAACGCTAAAGCGCTCTATGGCTTTGGCATATTCTGAAATATGCATTCCTTTAAAATTGATGCAATGAATCTTAATTGAGGCCTCGTTTACCTCATTGATTATTCCGTCTTTGTCCACAATTACCAAACCATCATCCGTACTTTCCCAAAGCGTTTCCCAGAGCAGATCGGTCGAAAAACCGTAGTCTTTTTTTGCCATTTTTTCTTCTATATGTCTGCTAAATGCGTTTTTTTGTAAAAAAATGCAACAAAAATTTTTCCATTTTTTACCAAAAAGCCTCTATTTTTTACCAGTGCTGGTAAAAAATGAAGAGTCTCGTTTTTTAAAACTTAATAAATTCAGTAATATAAAAAATATAAGATTGACCTGACCAAATTAACAATTAGTAAAATCAACTATAAAATACTGAAATAAATACTATTTATATAAATCTGCGGGAGGGATTATTTTTTTACCAGAAAAAAAGTTGTACTCCTGAAAAAAAGTGTTAAATTTAAGCACAATTAAAAACTGACACAGAGTTTTTCTTTTCGCAAGTTTTGAGTTTAAGAGCTTGCTTTGAGAGCATCACTTTCGCAGCACGGATTAATTATTAAAGTTCAGGAAAAATTACATGAAGTTACTGATCATTGATGACGATCCGAATTATGGGCAGGCCATGACCTCGTTTCTGTTAGCACTTAATCACGAGGTACAGAGCATTATGGATCCCAAAATTGCCTGGAAAATAATTGAGGAAGATCCAACTCAGTTTGATGCCATTTTGCTGGACTTGATAATGCCCGGTATGAACGGGCTTGAACTACTTCGTAAGATACGTGACGCAGGGATCCCCCTTCCTGTCGTACTCGTTTCCGGATTTGCAGACTTGGAAGCTTCTGCTGAAGCTGTCCATTGGGGCATTTCCGGACTTGCGCTCAAGCCCTTTGTGCCGGGACAATTGACCAGGATATTAAGCAAAGTTGAAAAAGAATTAGGCTTTACACCACCGTCACAAGTCAAAGTGAAACTGGAAAATGAGGAAGAAGACGCGTTGACTATAAGTCAAGAAGTGAAAGTGCAAATCACGCAGTTGATGAATGATACAATTGATTGCTGGTACTCTTTCAGCGGAGGAAACAAGGCAAACCTGGCGGAACGTTCCGGAGTCTGGAAAATTAACATTGATGGAACAAGTCTGCGTACACGAACACTCGACCGTTACTTGAAAGCGGAAACTCTGCCCAACCGCCCAAAAGTGAAGAAAGTTTTAGACACTGCAAATTTTGTGATTGACACCAGTCCACCTTCTTCACGGCGCTACAGACTGGATACCAAATTACGCTTGCTTGAATTAACGCTGGACGCAATAGGATTCTGGAATCCGAGGAAGAAAATCAAAAAAAGTATTATCCGGAAAATGCGAAGAAAGTCGGCATTTAAAAAGGAACAATGAAAAACCCTGATTCTTGACAAACAGCAACGCAATCAGCAGGAATGACTCCCGGAAATCCAACTATTTCCGATGTTAGACCATTGTTGGTGCAGTTGATGATCCGCTCAGTCTAGTATTGGCAGCAGTGTACATTTCTCTCCAAAATTGAGCTGGCAATTGAATCTGAGATTTGGACTGTTAATCTGGATAACAGCATCCCTCAATCTCGTACTAAGGATAAATATCTCCATATTGACTCCATTCCAAAACGCCCCAAAATTGAAGAAGTTGTCAGGACTGCTCATTATGTGCTTTTTCATGGTGAGAGAAATACTGATCTGCGCAAATCTCTCGAAACCGGATTCAAGTCCGAAAAATCACTTCGACTCCCCTTCGACAGGCTCAGGACATCGCGCTCAGGAAACGGTTTTTAGAGATACCCTTAAACACTTATGACAAACAAATGAGTCATTATTACTTTTACGTGACCTACAAAACTAAAAGCATAATTTTGTCATCCCGGACTTGATACGGGATCCAGCGGAAATTTTTAATAACTTTCTCACCAGCTGATCGGAAAGCTGTTCCCCAATCACATCAAAAACAAGCATTTCAAATTCTTACAAGTTTCTGGATTCCCACTTCTGCGGGAATGACAACTATTGATGTTTTAGGAAAAAGTACAGAATTGTAAATAAATCACTACAGAGCCACAGAGTAAATTATAATAAAACAGTAGTCTGTGCTTTCGGTGGCTTTGTGCTTAAACACCTTTTGCGCAGTTTTTGACTTTTTGAAGGTTCTTCAAGATTGGAGAAGTATTAAAAAAATGGTCTACAAAATGTTCCTCACGTCCGCAACTGTAATGAATAACTTATCAGGGGTATCCAAAAAAGAGCTAAAGCCGAATTTTTCATAAAATGGCGCCATGCCTTCTTTAGAATCCACAATGATGAAAGGGAACGCTACGGTTTCACTGGCAGTCAGCAGTTTTGCTAATGCGTCAACGAGCAACCATTCGCCAAAACCTTTTCTCGAGTAACGCCGATCTACCGCAAGTCGTGCGATCAAACCTGCTGAATTAGCGTTTTGATGTTTTTTTCGCAAGCGGGGAGGCAAAGCATTAAGGTCAATAGTCGTCATGGTCAAGGAATAATAACCCTTGATAAATTGGGGATGTTGTTCATCTTCCAAAATGAAGGTTCTGGTATTATCCTTTTTTAGCTGTTGACTTGCCATCAACTGTAAATAATTGTTTAACGCTTTTACTCCGCAATCAAAACGCTTTCTGTCATGCCTGGATTTATCCAGTAACACAGATTTCATTCTTGGATTTTTGTCGCATAACGTTGTGTGGCTTCTTTTAGTCGATTAAGCTCTTTTGTTGGTTGATCCAAAGCTTTAACCAGCAGCAGGGCATCACGATGACTGAGTTTTAATGATTGCTCCTGATCGATAATTATTATTGCTTTCTCGACTGCGGCATTTAAGACAAATGAATTAAGGCTGGAAATTCCAGAAAGCGCAGCGGCCTTTGCTAATAAAGCCTGAGTTTCAGTGTCAACTCTAGCAGTAATACGTGGGGACATTGTGGACATATCTATCTTTCATATAAGTGTCAAAATGGCACATTAAGTATAGTATCACATTTATACTTTTCCCTGTCAAGATCAATTAATTATAATTTTGAAACAGTTTTTGAGGATTTGATTTATTTGGGTTTGTTAGTTTTTGATGTATTCTTAATTAGTTGTCATTCTGACTTTTACGGGAATGACAAACAAATGAGTCATTCTGACTTTTACGTGACCTACAAAACTAAAAGCATAATTTTGTCATCCCGGACTTGATACGGAATCCAGTGAAAATGTTTAATAACTTTATCACCAGTGGATCGCACATCTATTCTCCAATCAAGTCTGGAACAAGCATTTTAGGATTTTATAAGTTCCTGGATTCCCGATTTCGCGGGAATGACAACTTTTTACTTCTGTGTAAGGAATGAATAATGCGGAATTATTTAACTGTTAATCTTGTCTGCAGAAAACTTCAAAAAAACCCTTAGTGTTTCTAAG
>Ga0208570_1000386_pt1 | contig 16935 bp, 15 predicted proteins | sample DeeseametaMP1202_FD_184192 | JGI IMG/M metagenome (GOLD analysis project Ga0208570, IMG submission 184192) | Marine microbial communities from the Deep Indian Ocean - MP1202 (SPAdes) | ecosystem: Environmental > Aquatic > Marine > Oceanic | place: South Indian Ocean | collected 2011-03-08
AAGCCGTTGACCGGGAGGTGCCCCCGGCCAAGTATGCGTCAGAGATTGAGGAAGGCCTCAACGGAAGGTGCTATGGCCACAGACGACCAGTCCGCTCGTCGTGGAGTTCGAATCCTGTGCCGCACAGATTGATCGCCGCCCATAGACAGGGCAAAGTATTGAGACCAGCGTACAGAGCCGCCATGCCGAATTTGGCCAACGGGAACGAATTGACGCTCCTTAACGGACAGCCATGGAAGAGAAACGGAACTGAAACCATGCCGAACTGGAACGCACCTATAGCTACTTTGGTGGTGGCGTTTGTAGCTGCGCTTCCCGCTCCGGCATTGGCAGAGACGGATTATCGCGACTTCTACCGCATGACCGAAGAACGGCAGGGCGAGATCATCACAGACGAGGCGGCGAGATTGATTGAGGAAGCTGCTGTGGCAGAAGAGAAGTTTCGAAGAGATTGCATCACCGCACTTTTCTACAGTTCGATATACAATCCGATCCAGGGACGGTTGCCAACGGGCTGGAAGACACTGTTCGATGTCATCGATTACGAGCGCCGAAGCATGCACACTTATGAGCATGACCAAACTGTTGAAGGTGCCGTCCGCGATATTGCGGCGCTATACTGCCCGCCTGAACCGCGATAGCCGCGCCACAAAATTTGCCACAAATTTGCCACAGGGAATTTTAGCACGAGAATAACAATGGCGGATTTATGCGGGTTACAGCGTATCGCTGTTTTGTGGCAAAAATCGCGTTTTTTGTCGATTTCTTCCCAAAATATTCCCCTAAGTCATTGATTTTGTTAATGGAGCGGGTGATGGGAATCGAACCCACATAGCCAGCTTGGAAGGCTGGAGCTTTACCACTAAGCTACACCCGCGCTCCGATGAATAGGGACTTTTTAGCGTAAAATAAAAACGGTGGCAAGCCATTTGCGCATCGCCACCGTTTTCCCTAAAGGAGATTTAGGTTTTTAAATTTATGCGGCCTCTTCAGTGTCATCGCCGCCTTCAGTCAGATCCATAGCACCGATTTTCTTGCCGTAATTCCCCGAGAATACGTCATCAGAAAACGCATCTTCCCAGTCGCCTTCTGTCGAGGCACGGGCATATTCAGTCGCGCGGTTTTCAAAGAAGTTCGTGTGTTCAGCACCGTTCAGCATCTGGTCCATCCATGGCAGCGGGTTTTTTTCGATCCCGAAGACAGGTTTCAGGTTCAGCTGTTGCAGACGACGGTCACCGATGAAACGGATATAGTCTTTTACTTCTTGCGGGCTTAGACCTTCGATCGGGCCCATTTCAAAACACAGATCGATAAACGCGTCTTCGTAGCCTACGATTTTCTCACAGCATTCTGTGATTTCTGCTTTCAGTTCGTCATCCCAGATATCAGGGTTTTCTTTGACGAATGTGTTGAACAGGCGAATCATTGATAAACAATGGAGCGTTTCATCACGCACAGACCAAGTCACGATCTGGCCCATACCCTTCATTTTATTGAAGCGCGGGAAGTTCATCAAAATCGCGAAGGACGCAAATAGCTGCAGACCTTCTGTGAACGCACCGAACATCGCCATTGTTTTGGCAATATCGCGGCGGGATTCCATAGACGCGTTCTGCATGTAATCGAACTTGTCTTTCATTTCCTTATATTTCAGGAAGGCCTGGTATTCTGTTTCAGGCATGCCGATTGTATCCAGCAAGTGTGAGTACGCGGCGATATGCACTGTTTCAATGTTGGAGAACGCAGACAGCATCATTTGTACTTCCACAGGGCCGAAGACCTGCGAGTAATGCTTCATGTAGCAATTGTTCACTTCCACGTCGGATTGTGTGAAGAAACGGAAGATCTGTGTCATCAGGTTCTTTTCTGACGGTGTCAGGTTTTTCTTCCAGTCACGGACATCTTCAGCCAGCGGCACTTCTTCGGGCAGCCAGTGAATGCGCTGCTGTGTCAGCCACGCCTCATAGCACCAGTCATAGATAAACGGTTTATAAACGTGGCGCTCTTTCAAAAGCGGAGAATTGCTTTTTTCCAGATCGCTTACTACTTTTGCGGCATCAACCATATTATAAAACTCCTTTGATATTTTTTCGCACCTCGGTCCCCCGATAGGCGGGGCCGGTCACTTACAATTTTCATGTGCGATGTGAGTCCGACTCTACTGTTCTTGGCGTTTTGTCCGAGTCATTTATGGATTCTATCCACAGATTCGATTCTGCGGTAAGTATGGGCTTATAAGGCGATACGCCTATTTAGGGGTGAAAGCTGCAACGGCCTGTGTTGCTGTTTTATCCTGCTGCGTCATCGGCTTATGACCGAAGTATCGCGACTCGGCGAATGTCTTTTGCACACGGTCTACGATTTCATCAGAATCAAAGCGCAAGCCATAGCCGTTTTGCTCCATACGATTTAGAAGCAGCGCAAGGCGCGCGCGCAGGCGCTCGTTTTCCTGTGGTTCAAAAAGGGAGCCATAGAGCACTTCATTGCGCATCGGGTGATATTTTTCCAAGACTTCAACCTCGGCATCAGCGCTGAATTGCTGGCGCGTCGGGTCGATGTCCACCCATCCCATCGTGTTCAGGGACAGAAAGAAATGCCATGTCGGCTGATCTTTGCCTGCTTCGTGGACAAGGCTTGGCAGGATCTCTGCGTTAAAATACATATCGGCGGCGGCAGCGAGCGTGGTCACCAGACAATTGCCGAAAGACGGGTTGGTTTGCCCCGTAATGCGCGCGTCCGTCGCAGGATTAAGATCAGGGTTTTGCGCGAAATACTGGTCTTTACTGCCATCCCAGCACGTATCGTAGCACCACGCCTTTTGAATGGCGGTGATAAACCCTGCGCTTAGATATTCGATATTCAGCGCGTTTTCGATTTGGTGCTGTTCGCTCATGCATCATTTATGACAAAAAGCGATTTACTATGTCAAACATAATCGCGGCGCTGGTTTGATCCTGTAATCCTTTTATGGTAATGTTTTCCTATAACTTATAAAAACATATGAACGGGGAAGTATTCCATGAACACACTTGAAACAAGCGTGTCTGTAAAGACATCCGATAATAAATCTCTGACAATTGATCTTAGCGCCGTCTATAACTCGGTGTCCATGCGCGCCCATATTCCTGATGAAGATTTGCAAAATCAAGCAATCGCACTGATCACGGAAGAGGTGCAATCCCTGTTCGGTTATTGCAGCGCGGCGCAGTTGGAAAACTATTTTAACGGCTCCAAGCAGGAACTGCCGCAATCTCTGGCCAAAGTCATAAACAAGCGTGCCTGTGATGATATGTATCCCGTGCGTGTAGCGTCTCTGAACGCCAGTATCAGAGATATAGCACTGGCGTAAGCAGTCTGAATTATTCTTTTGAATCGCGGTTTGTTTGATCTTCGGACGCAGCCGCGTTTTTCTTTTTCTTGCGCTTTTTCAAGTAAGAGCGGATCGGGAAGAACAGCACCATGGCAATCGCCACAAAGATTGCTGCAATCGGGCCGAACAGCATACCGATATACGCAATCGCGGGGCCAATATAGGCATGTGCGGGCGCGCAGAATCCCGCGGTAAATCCCACAGTCATGATGAAGGTTGCTAGAATGCGTATCATTGTCTTGCTCCCACAAAGGATAGTTTATCACCACTGTAACGGCGGCCACGGAATACGGACGGCATCATTTCCGCCCCTTCGTACATCTCGCGATACGGATTATAGAATTCCCAGACAATTTCGCCAGCCTGATTAACTTCCAGCAAACGGCCACCTGCACTTTCTGTGATCAGGATATTCCCGTTCGGCAGCGGGTCAACCGAAGAATTAAAGGCACTATATAGCGGCTTTTGTTCTGTGCCTGTGTACTGCCAGAAAATGAACATGGATTGCGGGTCGAACTGGATAACGCGCGATGCGCCGCCTTCCCCGAGCCAGCCTTCATTATCATACATTATGACAGAGCCATCTTCCCAGAAGCGCGGGTCATGCTGTGCGCGCCATGGGCCATAAGCCGCATAGGTGATTTTCTCGCTCTCAGGGTCAAGGATTGCCAGCAGGCCGTTATTACGGAAGGACAGCATCAAATGCCCTTTCTTGTAAAACGGGTACAGTTCTTCCAGAGCTTCGGGGATGATTTCAATGCTGTTCGGGTGCAGCATATCGCCTGCGTTCAGACGGCCGCCTGTCGGGTCATGAATCATCTGTGTTAACATGTGCTCCGCGGGTGAGCCTTCGAATGCCTTAAAGATGGAAATGCGCTGTACTTCCTGACCGTTGGCATCAAGCTTTACCACAAACTCGTCCATATACGGCTCGGTGATTTGCGGCATGGCGGGGTTAGGGTCCATATTCGAATGGGTGGAGAAAGTATAAACAAACCCGTCTTCTGTTTCTTCTACATCGTGATGCGGATGATCGGAATACCGCCATAACTCTGTGCCGTCATGATCAAGCTTCACCAGATGGCTGGAAGTGTAGCAGTCATAAATCCCGAAAAGCTGGCCTTCTTTGGAAAGGTGGGCGCGCCCCCAGAAATACATATGCTCTGGAATGCCGTTTTCGGCTTCTTCCACACAGGCCTTATCATAGGGCAGTTGCCAAGAGTGGATTACATTACCTGCCATATCAATTAACTGCGCGCCTTTGAAATGGGTGCTCTCGAACAGCGTGGCGCCCTGATACGCCTGCTCTGTGTTGACCGTGACGCCTTTGGGCTTATCAGGGTTTGTCGCCCAGAGAATATCGCGATAAGGGTCACTGTACAGGACCTCCTCTTTGCGGAATTTTTCGTATAGGAACATCGGGTCAGCGATCAAAGATTTAAACGCGGGCGGGTAAAACATGAAAAGCGCGAGTAAGCCGATATAGATCAGCATAACAAACCCGATCAACATACAGATGATCGTCATGTAATCTGTTTTGGTTTCTTCTTGTGCCATGGGAAGTCCGGACGTAATCTGGTGGGAATGAAAATCCAATGTGCATTATGGCACGAAACGCATGCAAAAATCTGCCGCTAATACAAAAAAAACGAATTTCGAAGCCTATGTTGACGGGCGCCTGTCCCGTGACGGATATGACGCGTTCAAAGTGCCGCTCAGCAGTGATATCGCCTCGGGTCTGATGGCAGGCTTACGCCCTTTATGGATCGGTATGGGTAAGCTGGAGGCTGAATACTGGGACACGCATCTGGATAATATCACCGTGCAGTCCCCTGTCTATGTATGCGGGCTGGCGCGGTCAGGCACGACCATCCTTTTAAACAAGCTGCACGGCACGGGGCAGTTTGCCTCGCATCTATATACCGATTATCCGTTTATCGATATTCCCCTGATCTGGCAGAACTGGCTAAAGATGTCTGGCGCTAAATCAAGCGCTGCTGCGGAACGTACCCATCTGGATCGTATCGAGGTCTCACCCGAAAGTCCTGAAGCGCTGGAGGAAATGATCTGGTCTGCCTATTTCAAGCAAGCACATGATCCGCAGCATAGCAATGTACTGGACGCGTCCACGCAGAATGAAAAATTCGCAGCCTATTACCGCACGCATCTTGCCAAGATTTTATATCTGCGCGGCAAAGACCGTTATCTGGCCAAGGGTAATTACAACCTGACGCGCATTCCGTATATCAATACGCTGTTCCCTGACGCGCGGTTTATCATTGCCGTGCGCCCGCCTGAAGATCACATTGCCTCGCTGATGAAGCAGCATTATTTACTGTCCAAAGTGCAGCAAAAACATAAGAGCGGTTTACGGTATATGCAGCGCATCGGTCATTACGAATTCGGGCTGGACCGCCGTCCGATTAATACAGGTAATCAAGCCGCCACCGACGAGATTATACAATGCTGGGAAAACGGCGAGGAGCTTAAAGGCTGGGCGCTATATTATCGTGATCTGCATCAATGGCTGCACAAAATGCTGCAGAAAAATAGCGCAGCAAAAAATTCGAGCATCATTGTTCCATACCCCGCTCTCTGTGCGGATTCTGAAATTACGATGAAAAATGTTGCAGCATTTTTGGGTATGGATTTCACCGCAGATATGGCCGCAGGCCTAAGCGCACCGACCTATTACGACAGCGGGTTCACTGCGGACGAAAAAGCCCTGATTAACGAGATCGCCCTGCCTTCATATCAAGAGCTGACTGGAAGCCTTTAGAACTCTGTGGCATAATCGTCCTATAAATATAAAAAAATACAATTGAACAGGGACGTTATCATGAGTAAAGGGGAGCTTAAGCGCCGCTTCTTTATTGCCGTCTATCCACCTGAACATATTGCCAAGGCTCTGCATGAGGCGACCAAAGATATTGATGAAGACTGGGATCGCAAGAGCCCGGAGGATTATCACATATCACTGGCCTTTCCGGGGCATTTGACGATGGCACAGGTCGAGCGGCTGGAAGAATCGCTATCTGAGTTAGAACACGCACCATTTAAAATCAGTCTGACGGGGGTCAGTTTTCACTGGCGCGATCCGTTTGATAAGAATGCGCGTAACCACGTATTGTGGGCACGGGCTGATAATGAAGGTGATAACGAGCTGTCTGATCTGCATTCAAAATTAGTGACTTTGCTGCAGCAAAAAAACTTCAGGCATGGTCTGCGGGATATATCACCGCATATCACGATCGCCCGTCCTCCGCCCGAAGCAGGGGATCTAATGAAGGAATTTGCCAAGGCACACGCGCATATTGACGGTGAGAGCTGGGAATGCGATCGCATCTTTATCTGCGAAACGCTGGAAAAATCAGACCCGCGCCATCCTGCCAATAATAACGGTCAGGGCAGTAAATTCGCCAAATTTGCCGAAATCAAACTCAAGAAATAAAAAAAGGCCACACCGCATGGCATGGCCTTTTAAAATTTTATGCTGCGCTTTTTAGTTCAAGCGTGGCGGCTTTACTGCCGGACCTACGAGCATTTTAGGCTCTTCGTCTTTCTTTTCTGCGCGGGCATTAAAGTTCATTGCCAGTTTCGGTGCGCTTGCATCTGACTTGCTCTCTTCATTAAAGCTGATGGTCACTTTGCCACCCTCTTTAAGTTCACCAAACAGGATTTGTTCGGATAGAGGCTTCTTGATGTGCTCCTGAATAACACGGCCCAATGGACGTGCGCCCATAGCAGGATCATAACCGGCCTTAGCAAGCCATGTCTTGGCAGAGTCTTCCAGTTCGATTTCGATACCGCGATCAGCCAATTGTGTTTGCACCTGCTTGACGAATTTTTCTACGATATTTTCCATCACGGATTCAGGCAGGCTGTTAAAGCTGACCACCGCATCCAGACGGTTACGGAACTCAGGGGTAAACGCGCGTTCAACCGCTGCCGTTTCCTCACCCTCACGTTTCTCACGGCCAAAGCCCATAGCAGGTTTAGCTTGCTCCGCTGCACCTGCATTGGATGTCATGATCAGAATCACATTGCGGAAATCGACCTGTTTACCGTTATGGTCAGTCAGTTTGCCGTTATCCATGACCTGCAGCAAAATGTTGTATACGTCAGGGTGTGCTTTTTCGATTTCGTCGAGCAGCAATACGCAATGTGGGTGCTGATCAACAGCATCTGTCAGCATACCGCCCTGATCAAAACCGACATAGCCCGGAGGGGCACCGATCAGACGGGATACGGAATGCTTCTCCATGTACTCAGACATATCAAAGCGTTTAAACTCGATGCCCAGTGTTTCAGCCAGCTGCTTAGATACTTCTGTCTTACCAACACCTGTCGGACCTGCGAACAAGTAGCTACCGATTGGTTTTTCTGGTTCGCGTAGACCTGCACGGGCAAGTTTCACAGCTGAAGACAGGGCCTCGATCGCACCATCCTGACCGAAGACAACGCCCTTCAGATCCATTTCCAGATCAGCAAGCTTTGTCAGATCATCACCACTCACTGTTTTCGCAGGAATGCGAGCAATCTTGGCAATTGTTTCTTCGACTTCTGCGACACCGATGACAACTTTGCGGTCACCTTCATTGCGGGCACGTTGCAACGCACCTGCCTCGTCAATCACGTCAATCGCGCTGTCAGGCTTTTGACGGTCATGGATGTAACGATCAGCCAGTTCCGCTGCTTTATCCAGCGCTTCGTCTGTGTATGTGACGCCGTGGTGCTCTTCGAAATGACCTTTCAGACCTTTGAGGATCTGTTTTGTCTGCTCGACTGTCGGCTCGTTCACATCGATTTTCTGGAAGCGACGACCCAGCGCAGCATCTTTTTCAAAGTGCTGGCGGTATTCTTTATATGTTGTTGCACCCATACAGCTCAGCGCGCCTGACGCCAATGCAGGCTTGATCATGTTAGATGCGTCCATGGCACCGCCACTTGTTGCGCCCGCACCGATCACAGTGTGGATCTCGTCAATAAACAGACGGATACGCGGTGCGCGCTCACCTTCGGGTGTGTTTTTCTTGGCTTCGGCTTCGTATTCCTCAACCTCTTTGATCACGCCTTTGATGCGCTCTTCAAATTCACCACGGTAACGTGTGCCGGCAATAACCGCGCCCATATCAAGCTCAAGGATGATATCGTCTTTCATGATATCAGGCACTTCGCCTTCTACGATACGGCGGGCAAGGCCTTCAGCAATGGCTGTTTTACCAACGCCAGGGTCACCAACCAGAAGCGGGTTGTTTTTACGACGACGGCTGAAAATCTGGATCGCACGCTCAACTTCGTCTTCACGACCGATCAACGGGTCAATGCTGCCTTTTTTCGCTTTTTCGTTCAAGTTTCTGCAGAATTCCTGCAGGTTTTCGCCCAGTTCGGGCAGCGGTCTAACCGCAACATCAGTCCCTGTCATATTTGCTGCCTCATAATCAATAAACGGGCCATTATCATTTGCACCGACTGTTTCGCCGATTGCCATTGAGATATTCCAGCGCAAACCTTTGCGCTCCATATAGCTTACTGTCGCTTCAAGATCGTCGACATCCATAAACTCGTTCAGAATATTACGAGCGTCACATTCTTCGAGCATCATAGAGTGCAGCATATCCAGACCATCAACCTGGAACTGGCGCGCATCACCATAGGCATTGTAGTAATCAAACGGACGGGTCAGGATGCTGTTAATCGCATCATCGCCCATTTTTTCGCTGTCATTAAAGCGGAGTTCTTCATATTTGCTGCGCAGAATATCCAGAACGCGCTGCTCCAGAACATCTACTTGCACACCTGTTAAATCCAGAGCCGTGCGTGCGTGCGGGTCTTCCAGCAGAGCGTAGAGAAGGTGCTCGGGGATAAATTGGGCATGGCCTGATTGCTTTTTGAACTGATCCATACGGTTCAGTGTTTCGTTCATTTCAGGCGTGAGTCGGCTGTGATCTATCATGATGCTCCCTGTAGTGTTTTTTTATAAGTTTCTATACTTCCCAGTTCCGAATAATAGGATTATGCGCGCAGACGGCGCAACAGCATTCACCCTGATATCCAGAATGTTGTTATCAAATCATATTTCGGAAAATATTACCAGTAAATTATATATGGCAAGTTTTAGGCTGTTTCGGTCCCTTTTTGGGATTTTTTATTACGTGAGCCTTTGCGATCCTCTTCGAAATCGAAGGTGATGTCATCGTCACGATAATCAACCAGAACAATACCGCCATTGATCAACTTACCGAAGAGGAGCTCTTCAGCCAGCGGGCGTTTGATCTTTTCCTGAATAACACGGCCCAGCGGACGTGCGCCCATCGCAGGGTCATATCCTTCTTTGGCCAGATACTCACGGGCTTCATCAGACAGCGAGATAGAAACATTGCGATCTGCCAGCTGCGCTTCGAGCTGGATAACAAACTTGTCGACAACCTTTTCAACCGTTTCAGAGCGCAGCGCCGCAAACGGCACAATCGCATCCAGACGGTTGCGGAATTCAGGGCTGAAGGATCGCTTGATCTCTTCCTGATCATCTTCCATGCGCGCTTCGCGCTCAAAGCCCATAGGCGCTTTGGCCAGCTGCGATGCGCCCGCATTTGTCGTCATGATCAGAATGACATTGCGGAAATCCACGGTTTTTCCGTTATTATCCGTTAGCTTGCCGTAATCCATGACCTGCAGTAAAATATTATAGATATCAGGGTGTGCTTTCTCAATCTCGTCCAGCAGCAACACACAATGCGGGTGCTGATCAACGGCATCGGTCAGCAAGCCGCCCTGTTCAAAACCGACATAACCCGGCGGTGTGCCGATGAGGCGCGCAACAGAGTGACGCTCCATATACTCGGACATATCAAAGCGCTGCATCTCGATACCCAGCGTATTGGCCAGCTGCTTGGCGACTTCTGTTTTACCGACACCTGTCGGACCACTAAACAGATATGAGCCAATCGGCTTTTCAGGTTCACGAAGACCTGCGCGCGACAGCTTGATTGAATCAGAGAGAACCTCGATCGCTTTATCCTGATCAAAAACCAGCGTTTTCAGATCGCGTTCCAGATTTTTCAGGCTTTCCTTATCGCTCTTATTCACTGTTTTGGCAGGAATACGGGCAATCGCGGCCACGACATCCTCGATGTCCTTCACGCTGATTTGTTTCTTACGTTTGGATGGCGGCACCAGCATTTGTGCAGCACCAACCTCGTCAATAATATCGATCGCCTTATCGGGCAATTTACGGTCACCCATATATTTGTCGGACAGCTCCACCGCTGCGACCAGCGCGTCATTGGTGTATTTCACGCCATGGTGATCTTCGTAATATGTCTTCAGACCTTTTAGAATCTTGATCGTATCTTCGACACTTGGTTCTTTGATATCGATTTTCTGGAAGCGGCGCACCAGCGCACGGTCTTTTTCAAAGTAATTACGGTATTCTTTATACGTTGTCGAACCTACACAGCGTAGATCGCCACTCGATAGTGCAGGCTTTAACAAGTTAGACGCATCCATGGCACCGCCGCTTGTCGCGCCTGCGCCAATAATCGTGTGAATTTCATCGATGAACAGCACAGCACCGTCGAATTTTTCCAGTTCCTTGATCACGGCTTTCAAGCGTTCCTCAAAGTCACCGCGGTAGCGCGTACCTGCCAGCAACACGCCCATATCAAGGGCGAAAATTGTCGCGTCCTGCAATACTTCAGGCACTTTCTTTTCAACGATGCGCTTGGCCAGACCTTCGGCAATGGCTGTTTTACCAACGCCCGGGTCGCCAACATAAAGCGGGTTGTTCTTGGAACGGCGGCACAGGATTTGCACCGTACGGTCAACTTCGAAATCACGGCCGATCAGCGGGTCAATCTTACCTGCGAGGGCTTTTTCGTTCAGATTAATACAATACGCGTCCAGCGCCTCACGGCCTGTTTTAACGGTTTTGTCTTCGCCTTCTGTTTCCGTGCCTTCAGGTGACTTGGCATCACCTTGGCCCGCCACTTTGGCAATGCCGTGGGAAATGTAATTTACCGCATCAAAGCGCGTCATATCCTGTTCTTGCAGGAAAAAGACCGCATGGCTTTCGCGCTCACTAAATAATGCTACCAGCACATTGGCGCCTGTGACTTCTTCACGGCCTGAAGATTGCACATGAATAGCGGCACGTTGCAGCACGCGCTGGAACGCCGTTGTCGGCTTGGATTCTTCGATATTTTTGTCGATCAGATAGGTCAGTTCACTATCCAGATATTGCTCTAGCTGCTCGCGCAGATCAGGCAGCGCAATCCCGCAGGATCGCAGCACGGCCATAGCGTCCTGATCATGGGTCAGCGCCAATAACAGGTGCTCCAGCGTGGCATATTCATGATGCCTGTCAGCTGCGACGGATAATGCTTTGTGAAGGGTCTGTTCGAGATTCCTAGATAACATTCTTTATTTTACCATGTTCAGGGTTACTAATCATGCGATTTTTGCACTCTTAAGAGATAGCGCGAAAATCTTAAAAAAGAATGAGGGTCGGCCTCTCGAACACTTTTTTAGTGGTGTTTATGATGATCTTTGTGCTGGCTGTGATCATCATGGCTCATTTTATGTTCGCCTTTCATCTTCACGTCATCGGGGTTGCCGGGGTAATCAGAAATGATGTCATGCATCAGGGCAATTTCTTGCTTCTGGTCGCGCAGGATATCAAGGCACATACGTTCCAGATAACCGTTACCTGAACGCGGATCATCCAGATATTGTTCACACATTACCAGCGCGCCTTCATGGTGGACAATCATCGCTTTGGCAAAGCGGACATCTTCTTCGGAAACATCTGCCTCACTGCCCCATAAGGACGGCATGGCATCACGAATAAACCTCTCGCGCTGTGCCAGCCCTTGTGTCGCCACCTGAGCCTTGCGCGCGTCCTTGGACGTGCTGAAATCAACACTATTAATCTGGTGCTCGACTTCATCCAGCATCAGGATTTCAAATTTCTGGTTATGGATGATGCCTTTAGCCAGACGCTGCATGCGCTTGCTGGCTTTTTTGTCACTTGCCAGATAATCCTGCGACATTGTCAGGGCGCCGGCATGGTGCGGACGCATTCCTGTTATAAAGTTCTGGTCGGCCAGATAATTATCATGGCTGTATGATTCATACCATGGCGTGGTTGCATAGGGCTTTTCATGGGTGTAGTTCGGCTCTACCAAACTCGCGTAAGATGGTGCCGTGAATACAGCACTAGCCATCGCCATAAAAGTTAGCGTAAAAATCGTTTTCGTATATTTAGAAGTCATAGAGCTTTAGTCCTCGTCATCATCAGGAACAAGCTCTTCTAATACCCATGACTTGCTGCCCGCTTTTTCGCGCACAGCGCCATAACCAATCTCCAGCGTTTCTATGCCTTGTAAGCTCGGATCTTTTTCAAAGATGCATCCGGCGCACACCGAACGCGCATCCTGATAATCATAGTGATTGTTATCACCACACAAGAATTGCCACGTATCATCGAACTCATGGGTTACCAATAAGATTGGCTTCCCTTCATCGATAACATGCTTGCAAGACGTAGACATTTTATTGTGGATGTGGCTGTCAGCCATAAAGCTTATTCCTTTTCCATTGTACATTGCAGGGGCTGTTCATTCGCGCGGGCGAAATCCATAACCTGCTGAACCTTGGTTTCGGCGACCTCGTAGGTGAATATGCCACATATGCCAACGCCGCGGCGATGAACATGCAACATTATATCCGTGGCTTCCTGCCTGTTTTTATTAAAAAACCGTTCCAGAATATGAACAACGAATTCCATCGGTGTGTAATCGTCATTCAGAAGCAGCACCTTATACATGGCAGGCTTCTTGGTTTTCGGACGCGGCTTTAACAACAGGCCTGTCTGGCGATGCTCATTCGTATCATGATCATGGCGCCCAGGATCATCAGGAACACCATTGTTATCATCATCATTCATGGTCGTGACTAAATTTTTCATCGCATTAATTTTGGCATTAGTACCTTAAAAATCCAACTAATATTGATAAAAAATCTAAATCAAAGCCAGCCTATGGCCACCTTAACCATCTATAGGTTCGCAATGATTCCGATTTCGTTACCAGGATCTCTTCGAAAAAAAATGCCCCGGGACTTCCTGCACGAAGCACCCCGGGGCGGTTGTCATGTTCGGGGTTATTAAAAACCCACAAACAAATTCTACGTATTAATACTTAAGCGATGCTTAAGCGGCCATTGTTTCTGACGCTTTTTTGATAGTTTTCCCCATTTGATCGTTGATCGGAGTAAACGCATCAGTTGCCAGCTTCACGCTGATTTCTGAAATCTTTGTTGCGCCTGACATCATGTCATCAAAGCTTTGCTGAGCCCATTTGTTCTGTGCTTCAGTCAGCTCTTTAACATCTTTGCAAGACATCAATGATTTCAGAGCCTGTGTGTTCTTTTCAGCAGTTTGCTGAGCCAGACCGAAATATGCTTTCGTCAGGTCTTCAAAACCTTTCATGAACACGCTGCCTGATTTCATAATGGCATCCATTTGATCTTTGCTTGAATTTGCTGCTTCTTTAGCAAGCTTTTCAAATTGTACTGTTCCTTGTGTCATAATCGTCTCCATTTCCTTTCTAGGTTGGACAATAGTTTTCTGAACTGTCTGTTCAGTCTTACGCAGAGTTTTGCCAGCGGCTGCTTTTGTCTTTTTTGCTGCTGTGCGCGCTTTTGTAGTAGCAGGCTTTTTAGCCTTAGAGGCTGTTTTGCCTGAAGTAGTTTTAGTCGACATTTTTGACCTTTCCTTACGTATCGTAATAAAGAATCATAGTTTGCAAACCGTAGCCTCGCACAACTTTTATTGCATTGCAATAGCTGCATGGCAGCACCAGTAGATTATTGCACTGCACAATATTAATTATAGGGCGGCTACACTATGTCGTCAAGGAGATTTTTGTGCGGCGCACAACGGTCTATTTTCAGCCCCTTGAAATCCTGCCTCTAAACAGCTAAAAGTATAGATAAATAAAAGCCTTACCAAAAAGGCGAATTGAACAGGGAAACATATGAAAAAACCATCTCTCGCAAAGCTTGCGGGCGTATTGGGGATTGCCTTTGCCGCAGCCGCTATGCCTGCCAACGAAGCGGCGGCGCATCACGGATCTTGTAAAGCACCGCAGCCCGACTCCTCACTTGTTATAGACCTGGATACAGGCGTCATTCTTGAATCCGATAATGCCAGCGCCCAGCGCATACCCGCCTCACTAACCAAAGTCATGACTTTGCTTCTGGTTATGGAAGCGCTGGATAGCGGGCAAATTAAAGAAAGCAATATGATCACGATTTCTCGGCACGCCGTTTCGGGGCAACTCTGGGATAACCGCACGCCCGTCAGAGCCGGTGACCAGATATCCGTGCGCGAGGCCATAGCAGGGCTTGTTACTTTATCCTCCAATAAGATCGCGATTGCCATTGCCGAGCATGTTGCGGGCAGTGAAGATAAATTTGTGGACATGATGAATGACCGTGCCCGCGCCATAGGCATGGACAACACTGTATTTGTTGACCCTCACGGCCTTGATGACACTCGTCAGACAACAACAGCTTTTGATATGGTCAGGCTGGTGCGGCACGTGATCAATAATCATGAAAGCAGGCTGCATTATTATAATACAGGCACGTTTTCGCATCGCGGGGTAACCCGCCATGGCGGCAGCAGCTTTACCAATGCCTATCGTGATGTTGATCTTGCGAAAACTGGATATGTCTGTAAATCAGGGTTTAATCTGGTGGCAACATCAGAACGTAACGGACGCACAATCGTAGGCGTTGTCTTCGGGCGACACACAGGCTGGCAGCGCAATCACGACCTTCGCGAGATACTGGACGAAGCGCATCGTAACGCTAGACGCATTATTTCCGTTGCCAATATGCCAAATGCAAATCCGTCAACACGCTTGGAATGACATAAAATAGCCCTATTTTCTATGGATAAGCGTTTCGTATATTAAGAGATGATCATGGACATTAGTATGGCAATTCGTTAAAATGATAGGGTGTACAAGACGCAGGGTAACTGCGCGCTATTAAAAAAAATCAATTCACGATCGGTTTAAGGATAAGGTCTTGGCGTTTTCTCGGGTCTTAAAAAATTCATTGTTTTGTGTAGCATTCGCGCTGCTTTTGGCCATGTGCGCGTCCCTGACTTTCCCCGTGAAAGCGCAGGCTGCAAACCCTAAATACGCGGCCCTAGTGATGGATGCCGATACGGGTTTGATACTATTCCAACGCTACCCCGACAAAAAAGTTCATCCGGCATCACTTGCCAAAACAATGACCATCCTTCTGGCATTTGAAGCCATTAAGCGCGGCGATTTAACAATGAATGACCGTGTTATCATGTCAAAGCACGCCGCCAGCATGGTGCCCAGTAAACTTGACCTGCCTGTTGGTTCTTCTATTCGCGTTGAAGATGCGATTTATGCACTGGTAACTAAATCGGCGAATGACGTGGCAGCGGCTCTGGCTGAGAAAATAGGCGGTACGGAAAGCCATTTTGCTGTAATGATGACCCGTAAAGCGCGACAGATTGGCATGACCAGCACAACATATCGCAACGCCTCTGGTCTTCACGACCCAGCACAGATTACAACGGCGCGCGACCAGGCAAAACTCGCGCAGTACATGCTCAAAGCCCACCGTGACAAATACCATTACTTCTCAACCAGCAATTTCACATACCGTGGCAAGTCTTATCACAACCATAACCGCCTGATGGAAACCTATAAAGGTATGGACGGCTTCAAGACAGGTTACATTCAAGCATCTGGTTTTAACCTTTTGGCCTCAGCCAAGCGTGATAAGCGCCGCTTGATCGGTGTCGTTTTCGGTGGCCGTACATCGGTAACCCGTAACAACCACATGAAAGATATTCTGGATCAGAGCTGGGCAAAACTGGACAATATGCTTCTGGCGCAGAATGCCCCTATTCCTCAGCGCAAACCCGAGAGCGTTGTACAGTTGGCATCTATGGTTCCTGCTGCAGGCCGCGAAATCGCGCGCAGCTGGGCTGATCTGAACCCCAGCATTTTGCAAGGCAAAGCCTTTAGTTCATTGTTGGGGGAAGGCGACATCGATCCTTCCGAGGGCAAGCGTCTGGAAACAGGTCTTCTGGCTATTTCTGCCGTCACAGGTGAGCGCAGCCCTTACCTGAATGAGACCGAAGCGATCCAGAAAGCATCTACTGGCAGCGCCGCGACACAAAAAACAGACAACAGCTGGTCTATTCAGGTTGGCGCCTTCACCAGCCGCGTGCGCACAGACAAAGCACTGCGTCTTGCTTACAGCACTCTGCCAGGCGAATTGCAAAAAGGTAAGGTTACGATAGCACCTTTAAAAACGAAATCAGGGTATATCTTCCGTGGTCGCATGGGCGGCTTTAGCAAAGGTGAAGCGCAGCAAGCTTGCGCAATCATCAAGGAATGCTTGCTGGTATCCCCTTATGCCCAATAATCACATTCATCTAAACGCATCACATGACCGCTCTTCGGAGTCCGGCAATGTCATCTTTTTTATTTTGCTCGCTATTGTCTTGG
>Ga0208570_1000389_pt1 | contig 16903 bp, 10 predicted proteins | sample DeeseametaMP1202_FD_184192 | JGI IMG/M metagenome (GOLD analysis project Ga0208570, IMG submission 184192) | Marine microbial communities from the Deep Indian Ocean - MP1202 (SPAdes) | ecosystem: Environmental > Aquatic > Marine > Oceanic | place: South Indian Ocean | collected 2011-03-08
CCATTCGAGCGGTTGCCATTGGATTTGCCATTACGAGGCTGGCGGCGGCCACGGCCACGATTCTGCTGCTTCTTGGGCGCCTTGTTGCCCTTGCATGACCGAGCCTTTTCGGAGTGGAAAGGTTGGTCCTCATCAACAGGGATGTCCTGACGAATCGTCTTCTCGATGCCACGCAGATACTCACCTTCGTTCTCATCGCAGAAAGCAATGGCGATTCCCCCTTGACCTGCACGTCCCGTGCGTCCAATGCGGTGCACATAGACATCAGGCTCGTTGGGTAGATCCAGATTGATGACGTGGCTGATGTCGGAGACATCGATGCCGCGGCTCGCTACGTCGGTGGCGACTAGTACCTGAAGGGTACCGTTGCGGAAACGACCGAGGGCCTTCTCACGCGCTCCCTGACTCTTGTTTCCGTGGATAGCGAGGGCATCGATACCGTCTTGTCCGAGCTGCTTGACAATGCGATTGCAACCGTGCTTGGTGCGACTGAATACGAGCACCTTCTCGGGGCTCTCCTCCTCGATAATGTAGGTCAAGAGGCCACGCTTGTCGCCCTTCATGACGAACATCAGTGATTGTTCAATAGCTTCGACGGTGGCCGATTCAGGTGTGATTGAGACGCTTACCGGGTCGTAGAGCATATCACGGGACAATTCAACAATCGAGCGCGGCATGGTGGCACTGAACAGCAGACTCTGGCGATCCTCTGGAATTTGTGCGAGAATTTTGCGGATGTCCCGGATGAAACCCATGTCGAGCATTCGATCCGCCTCATCGAGAACGAGGAATTGCACGTGGGACAAGTCAACGTATCCCTGAGAGATGAGGTCAAGCAAGCGACCGGGGGTGGCGACCAGGATGTCAACGCCGCGGCGTAATTTGTTCACCTGTGGACGCTGCGATACTCCTCCAAACATGACCATCGAACGGATGTCGAGGTGTCGTGCGTATTGCTCGATATTGTCGTGAATCTGGGATGCGAGCTCGCGCGTCGGACATAGTATCAAAGCGTGGATGTGGCGTAAGCCCGCCTGCGGATCTTCGGCCATCGCATCGAGGATTGGTAAGGCGAAAGCGGCGGTCTTTCCCGTGCCCGTCTGGGCGCAACCAACCATGTCCCGGCCCACAATGAGGTCGGGGATGGCTTGGGCTTGAATCGGTGTTGGCGTGACGTAACCAATCTCGTCGAGGGCATCCAGCAGTGGCTGGCAGAGATTCAGAGAAGCGAAATCCATGCGAATCACTCCATATGTGCTATGATTGCAGCACCGAACTCACTGCACTTGAGCAGGGTCGCATCGTCCATCTGGCGTTCGAAGTCGTAGGTCACGGTCTTGGCCAAAATCGTACCTTCCATTCCCTTGACGATGAGGTCGGCGGCCTCTGTCCAGCCCATGTGTCGGAGCATCATCTCCGCCGACAGAATCAGGCTGCCAGGGTTGACCTTGTCTTGGCCTGCATACTTCGGGGCCGTTCCGTGTGTTGCTTCGAAAATTGAAATCCCGGTGTCGTAATTGATATTCGCGCCAGGCGCGATTCCGATTCCGCCAACCTGAGCGGCGAGCGCGTCGGAGATGTAATCGCCATTGAGATTCATCGTCGTCAATACACCGTATTCGCGCGGGCGCGTGAGAATCTGTTGCAACATCGCGTCGGCGATGACATCCTTGACGGTGATTGTATTGCCAGTCTCTGGGTTCTCAAAAGTACACCAGGGGCCACCGTCGAGTTCGACTGCGCCGAATTCGTCTTTGGCGAGTTGGTAAGCCCAATCGCGGAATCCGCCCTCGGTGAATTTCATGATGTTGCCTTTGTGAACCAGAGTCACCGAATCCTTGTCATTGTCAATCGCGTACCGAAGAGCTGCACGGACGATTCTTGCAGTTCCCTCTTGGCTTATCGGTTTGATTCCGATGCCGCTGGTCGCTGGGAATCTGATCTTCTCGACACCCATCTCATTCTGCAGGAAATCTATCACCTTCTGCACTTCTGCGCTCCCCGCCTCCCATTCGATTCCTGCGTAGACATCCTCGCTGTTCTCGCGGAAGATGATCATGTCAACCGCGCCTGGGTCGCGCACTGGACTTGGAGTTCCTTCGTACCAACGAATTGGCCGGACACATGCGAAGAGGTCGAGTTGTTGTCGCAGGGCAACGTTCAGTGAACGGATTCCGCCGCCGACGGGGGTAGTGAGTGGGCCTTTGATTGAAACCAATCCGGTCCGCATCGCTTCCAGCGTCTCGGCTGGCATCCACTCGCCGGTCGCATCGAATGCCTTCTGACCGGCTAGGACCTCATTCCAGTGGATTCGACGAACGCCGCCATAAGCGCGCTCGATAGCAGCGTCGACAACTTCGATCATCACAGGAGTGATATCGACGCCGATTCCATCCCCCTCGATGTAGTGGACGATGGGGTCATCGGGCACGCTCAGGCGGCCTTCCACCATCGATACTCGGGTACCCTCGACCATGTCTCTCAGCGCGCCGACCAACCCCCCCTTCATGAAGCCGACCCCCTTAGCATACGACGTAGAGGGGCGTGTATGAAGGGCGTAGTGCGGTGGACTGGTGGCGAAGAGATCGAAGGTATCGCAGAAACCGGAATCATCACTCCGATGCATGGAGAGGTATCTGCGAGCCCGATGCAGATCGTTCTGCAGGCGCATGGTGCATGTTCTCTCGTCGATATCATCGGCGGACTCAAGCAGAGGATGGGCGATGTCAGAGCGATGTGGATAGAACTGGATTCTGAGCGACGCGAAGAACCGCCCCGTTCATTCACTGCAGTTCGGATGCGATACATCATCGAGGGCGACGTCCCAGAGAAATTGGTCCGTCGGTTGATTGAACAGAGTCATGCGAAGTATTGTTCGGTCGGAGCTATGATTTCGGGGTCGGGCGCCAGTGTGGAATGGGAACTGGAGATCAGACCGTGACCTGTATTATTTAACCGATGACGACGACTCGGATTTCTCAAATCCCGAAGTAAATCCCCTCTCGGAGAGATGGTATCAAACTCAATTATTAAACACCCTCCATCAGCACAGAAGAATCCTTCGCGCGAAGGAAGCAGTAGAATCGAGACGGGTAATTGATTCAGAGGTGAATAGAATGCAGAGTAGAACCGATGATGAGATGGTCCACCAAGAGGGTGAGGCTGAGGTTGGACTCGTCATCGAGAGACGTTTCACCAATGTCGGCTCCGATCCTTTCGACCAATTCGACTGGATTGAGATGAGTGTCGAGATTCGCAATCCTGACGGCTCTCTGGCGCACGAGATAAAAGGCGTCCAGCTACCCTCGGGCTTCACCGGCGTATCGGGCAAGATCTGCGCTCAGAAATATCTCCGAAAAGCCGGTGTTCCAGCTTCTCTACGCAAGGTGGCGGAGGACGGCGTGCCTGCCTGGTTGCAGCGCAGTGAGCCGGATCATGAGAAATTGCAGACCTTGGAAGCCGACGACCGATATGTTGGTGAGGTCGATGGTCGTCAGTTGTTCCGCCGACTTTCTGGCACCTGGACGTACTGGGGTTGGAAGCACGGCTATTTCGCCAGCGAGGCCGATGCTCGCGCTTTCTACGACGAGATGTGTTACCTCATCGCCAGCCAACGCTCGGCACCGAACAGCCCACAATGGTTCAACACTGGATTGAATTGGGCTTACGGCATCGAGGGACCCCCCCAAGGTCACCATTACATCGATGGGATGACCGGGGAATTGAAACTCTCTGAGGATGCTTACACACACCCACAACCCCATGCCTGTTTCATCCAATCTGTCAGTGATTCTCTGGTCGGTGGAACCGAGTCGATCATGGGGCTGTGGAACCGTGAGGCTCTGCTCTTCAAGTATGGTTCGGGAACCGGCTCCAATTTCTCGAGGATCCGTGGCGCTGGAGAGCCGCTTTCAGGCGGTGGAACCTCCAGTGGCCTGCTTTCTTTCCTGAAGATAGGCGACCGCGCGGCGGGCGCTATCAAGTCGGGCGGAACCACACGTCGAGCAGCCAAGATGGTGACTCTCGACCTCGACCATCCTGATATCGAGAATTTCATCGATTGGAAGCTCAGCGAAGAGGAGAAGGTCTCGGCTCTCGTCATCGGCTCGACGATTCTGCAGAAGCATTCAGACTCGATCATGAAGTCTGTCTGGGCGCACGATGAGGACGAGGGGCGCTTCGACCCATCTGTGAATGGGGCACTCAAGATGGCTATGGTGAAGGCTGTCAGAGACAGTGTTCCTCAGCCACATATCAAGCGGATTCTGGATCTGGCGAGTCAAGGATGGAAGAATATCGATTTCGAGGTCTTCGATACCAACTGGCAGGGTGAGGGGTACACGACGGTATCCGGTCAGAACAGCAACAACTCGGTTCGTGTCCCGAATTCCTTCATGGATGCTCTACGTGACGATGGGGAATGGAATCTCTACCACCGAACCGAGTTGGAGCGGGCGCAGGAATCGGGTCGAGAACCAGAACCCTGCCGCTCGATGCCAGCCGCGGACCTGTGGAATAAAATCGCTTACACCGCCTGGGCTTGTGCCGACCCGGGAGTTCAATTCGATACCACGATCAACGAGTGGCACACCTGTCCAGAGGGTGGGCGTATCAACGGTTCCAACCCCTGTAGCGAGTACATGTTCCTCGATGATACCGCTTGCAATCTAGCAAGTATAAACCTCATCAAATACTACGACAAGTCGTCTCAGACTTTCGATGTAGAGGATTTCCGGCATAGTGTTCGGCTGTGGACGGCCACTCTGGAGATCAGTGTTCTGATGGCGCAATTCCCCTCCGCTGAAATCGCCCGGAAATCCTACCAGTACCGCACTCTCGGTCTTGGTTACTGCAATCTAGGTTCGCTGCTCACCCACATGGGAATTCCCTACGCCGATGAGCGCGGCTACGCGATCTGCGGCGCACTCACCTCGATCATGTCTGGAGAATCCTACGCGACGAGCGCTGAGATGGCTTCAATTCTCGGCGCCTTCCCTGGATATGCGGATAATTCCGAGCACATGCTGCGGGTGATGCGCAATCATCGCAGAGCCGCTTATGATGTTCCATCCGATGAGTATGAAGGACTGACTGTCGCTCCAATGGGAATCAATTCCAAGAAATGCCCCAAGAATCTGCTCGAAGGAGCTCGCGTTGCTTGGGAGCGCGCTCTGCGAGAGGGGGAGGAGCATGGCTTCCGCAATGCTCAGACCACAGTCATCGCGCCGACCGGAACCATCGGTCTGGTGATGGGAGCAGATACCACTGGTGTCGAGCCGCAATTCTCGTTGATCCAGTACAAACAACTGGCTGGCGGCGGCTCGTTGAGGATCATCAACAGGGGTGTACCGAACGCTCTCAAGCGCCTTGGCTACAAAGATAAACAAACGCAGATAATCGAGGAGTACATCATGGGCACAGCCTCACTCCGCGACAGTCCGGTAGTCTCATCGAAGGCACTCAGAGAATTGGGCTTCGATGCACAGAAAATCAAGGACATCGAAAGCAGTTTCCCCGATGTCTTCGACCTGAAATCCGCCTTCACGCCCTCAATCCTCGGCCAAGATTTCTGCACCTCCACCCTCAGCATGACCAATGAGCAATACGAAGACCCCTTCTTCGACACTCTGAGACATTTGGGATTCACCCCATCCGATGTCGAACAGGCCAATGACCATGTCTTCGGATACGGCACCATCGAGGGTGCTCCCAACCTCAAAGAAGAGCACCTCGCTGTCTTCGACTGTGCTACGCCTTGCGGCAAACATGGTGTTCGCTCAATCGATTGGAAGGCTCACGTCCTGATGATGGCGGCCGCTCAACCATTCATCTCAGGAGCTATTTCAAAGACCATCAACATGCCTGCGGATGCCACCATCGAAGAGATTCGCGCCGCCTATGAATTGAGTCATGAAACCATGAACAAGGCTTGCGCTGTCTACCGCGATGGTTCCAAACTATCTCAGCCGTTGATGAATCAACTCATCGATGAAAGTTCGATCGGTGAGGATGAAGAAGAGAATGAGGCCGTCACCGTGGTCCACAAGATGGTTGAAGAAACCGCAAAGGCGCTACCTATTCCTGCTCCTGCAGCCCGCAGCATCGCTGAGCAATTCGTCCATAATTACATCGCCACGCGCAGACCCCTCCCCGATGTTCGTTCGTCGACCACGATGAAGGCACACCTCGGAGGACACACAGTGTATCTCTCCTCGAGCACCTATGATGATGGACGACTCGGTGAGATCATGATCACGACCTCGAAGGAGGGCGCTGCTTGGCGCTCATTGCTCAACCAATTCGCCATCGCAATCTCGATCGGACTGCAGTACGGCGTGCCATTGGACGCTTTCGTCAAATCATTCACCTTCCAGAAATTCGAACCGAGTGGAATGGTTAGTGGAGGCAGTGGCCGAGTGCGATCGACCACCTCGATTGTCGACTACATATTCCGAGAATTAGCGATTCAATATCTCTCTCGCGATGACCTTGCTCATGTCTCGGAAGAGGACCTCGATACAACATCGATCAGTCGCCCTGAGGTGACTGAAGACGGTGTTGCTCGTAATCAGGGCGAGCGTCGTGATGTTCAATTGACTCTCAATGCTGTTGCGTCGGTTATCGAAGCTGAAGAAGAGAGGACTCGCAGGCTGGCACGCGAACGTGGATTCACCGGAGACATCTGTGACGATTGTGGCAGCAGTCAGATGGTGCGTAACGGAACCTGCCTCAAATGCAATGCCTGCGGCGCAACGACCGGTTGCTCTTGATCACGGCATCTCAGATGCGGCTTCCTCGCTGCGCATTCTGACCATTCGAATGAGTTCGACGTAAGCCGATTCTTCGACCGATTGTATCATATGACAAGTCTGAAGGAATGCCTCGGGAGCGACTCTGTACTGCTCGACGATGAGATTCGCCAAACGCGAGCGGCCGATTTCAGATGACTTGATCCAAGCGGAGGGAAGAAGCTCTGCGGGGTCACTCGATTGTGCTCCGAGGTAATCCCTGAATCCGGATTCGACGATTCGGTGGAGTGCTCGTTGATTGCCAGAATCGATGATGAGAATGGCGCGAGGAGAGAATTCCTCGGGAGCCAGCCGAGCCAAAAGACCGACGAAAGTGGCAGCCATGCTCACAGTGCTCTCATCCTCACCCTCAAGAAGGCGGTCGAGGAGAACCAGAGCGAGGCCGTCGTCTTCGGCGAAGATTCTAGGTAAAGCCTCTGCAACGGCTCGCCGTGCGGCGGGGATTCTGTGTTCTGCACAAGCAACGAGTACATCCTCAGCCTGAGGGTCAGAAGACGAAAGCAACTGAACACCCGCCCTCACGAAGATAGGGGCGGATTCGGCGTCGGCTGAATTGAGACCTCCGAGAACTCGCAGTGGGACCTCGAGAGTGTTGCACAAGTACGTGGAGACAGAGAGATTCTCCAACCAGGCTGCGAACAGAGATTGGACATCCGCCTCACCCAGAGCGAGGATGTCGAGTATCACTCCCGCAGCCATCGCGCCTGCTGGATGAGGAGGGAGGGGCGAGACTGTCGTCTGTTGAGGGCTCCAAGCAATCTGATGACGCCCTATCGTATTCGAATGAGGCAGAGCGGATGGCCTCACAGCGAAGGCGATCGCCTCGAGCAGAGAATAGCAGCCATCGCGAGCGATCTCTGTTCCGGTGAGGCCGAGGCCGATGAGAACTGAAACTCCCAGATACCATCGATCGGTATCAGGAGAGTCCTCATCGAGTGCTGCTGTCAGCCAGTCTCTCGCCTGCAGCACCAGGACCCTCTGCGCGATGGTCTCTGCGTTCTTCTCGAGCCATCGGGCTTTCGCCGCCTCAGAATCGATGGCCCGCTTCACATGATCAGGAAGCATTTTCTCCTCGATCTCTGAAAGTCGCATCTCGAAACCATTCCGATCGATGGCGTAAATCCCCGACGCCTGACGAATCAAAGACTCAGCATCCTTCGGTGGATTAGCTGGGAATTCGGGAAGTTCAAGTGGCGGATTCGGAAGTGGGCCTGCTGCGTAGGCTTCTGCCACGGCCTCGACCAACTGCTCGTTGACTCGCTGCCAGACGAGGGATGAGCCGATTCGGCTGGCCATTACGAGGCCGCCCGAATCAAATCTCGAGTTCGATGTTCAGGTTCTGAATCAGTTCCTTGTACCTGTTTCGAATCGTGACCTCGGTCACACCAGCGACTTCTGCGACCTCGCGCTGAGTTCGGCGCTTACCGCACAGAACACTGGCGATGTAGATGATTGAAGCTGCGATGCCCGTGGGTCCGCGCCCACTGGTCAACTCCTTATCCTGAGCCTTCTGAATCAACTCGTAAGCCTTGGCTCGGACTTCGGCATCGAGGTCCAATCCTGAACAGAACCGTGGGATGTAATCCTCGGGCTTGGTCGGAGGGATCTTCATCTTCAACTCGCGAACCATGAATCGGTATGTGCGTCCAATCTCCTTGCGACCGGTTCGGCTCGCTTCGCCTATCTCATCGAGAGTGCGAGGATTGTTGCATTGACGGCAGGCTGCGTACAGCGAGGCTGCTGCGACACCCTCAATCGAGCGGCCGCGGATGAGTCTCTTCTCGACCGCTTTCTTGTAATTCACTGCGGCCGTCTCGCGGATCGACTTAGGGAGATCGAGGCGGCTCGCCATGCGGTCGAGCTCGGCTAGAGCCATGGCGAGATTGCGCTCGGTCGCGTTGCTCACACGCGAGCGCTTCTGCCACTTCCTCATGCGATAGAATTGAGAACGGTAACGACTGGAAATCGTCTTGCCGGAGTAATCCTTGTTCTGCCAATCGATATCGGTGGACAATCCCTTGTCATGCAGCATCACAGTCATCGGCGCACCGGTTCGAGCGCGCTGGTCTCCCTGCTCGGGGCTGAAGACGCGCCACTCAGCGCCTTGGTCGATGACATTGTCTTCAAGGACGAGTCCGCAATCGTCGCAGACGACCTCTCCGCGAGTCTCGTCGCGGGTAAGGTTGCGGCTGCTACATTCATTGCATTTCACTATGTCTTCAACTAGATAATCAGCCATCCCATCACCTCTCTTCCATCAGGAAAGATAAAATATCCCGACTCGACTACCTATTTAAACACTACAGGTTGAGGGAATCACTTCGATACAGGCTCCTGCTAGCCTGTGTCGAGCCTCGCCAATGGTGAAATAGCAACGTATTCTCGACAATCTCGTAGGAGGTGTGTTGGATGAGTGCTTCGTGGCCCCCAACGGAAATCAAACTGGACCCTGACAAAAGGGTGCTGTTCCTCACAAAAGATCTCAATCTGATCCGTCAGCAACTCTACGAAGGTCTCGATCTGCGAATGGAGGATCTCTCCGTCGATGATCTGCTCGACGACATCAACACCGATGTCATGACGCCTGCTTGGGTCTGCTTCGACCACGACCCCGCGATTCTCGCAGAAAACGCATACGCGGGTCTGCTGCACGACGGGCGGCGTGTCTTCGAGCCATTGGCGCTGATGGATGGTGGCTTCGAGGTAATCGTCAGCGGTCATCGCAAGGGAACAGGCAGCAGTCGCGAGACCGCAGCCCAATGCGAGCGATGGTCTGGAATTCGCATCGTCATCGCCGCATCATTCGCACCCATCCACGAGCGCAACAACATCAATCTCGGTCAGTTGATGGGTGACCACTCGATGCTTCAACGTCTTCAGGACGGTGAGATCATCACCCTCTCGGAATTCACCGAAAAATTCGACCCGGTAACCCGCCTCATCGTCGAGAACGGAGGCATTCTGCCATTCGCTCGGAAACTCAAGGCCGGTGCGATTGAGTTGCCGGCAGTCAGTATCGAGCAGTGCCCGATGACGATGGTAGAGAAGATGATCTCCAACAAATTGCTCGGACAGGGCGGACAGCGAGGCTATCTCCGACCTGGCGATGCGGTACTGGCTCAGGTCGACGGTGGTTATAGCCACGAGTTCACCACCGCTCAGGTTCACACTTTTCTGGCGGAAGAATATGGTGAGGATTACATCCTTCCGAACCCGCTGAAATTCGCCGTCTTCGAAGACCATCTTCTGTATGCGACCGGCGTGCCGAGATTCGGGCGCTTCGTCGACAAGATCCAACGTCTGAGGGACCTGCAAGTGGCCTTCCAGCAGCACACTGGCGTGCGTGACTACTCGGCTGTCGACGGTGTGAGCCCGGGTATCTGTCATCAGGTCGCGCGTGAGGAATTCATCGATGTCGGCGACTTCATTCAAGCTACTGACAGCCACACCTGCATGGGTGGCGCCTCCAACGCATTGACCTATGGAGTGGGTTCGACGGAATACGCCAATCTGATCTACAATCAATTTGCTTTCGTCAACGTGCCCGAGAGCATTCGCTTCGAGTTGGTGGGCACGCTTGATCCGGGCTGCACGGCTAAGGATGTGATTCTGCACATCCTCTGGAAGTATGCCGCGCAGTCCGACACTCTGGACCGCTCGATGGAATTCGGGGGAACAGGGTTGGCATCGCTGTCTATGGACGAGCGGGCCACGCTTTGCAACATGGCTACAGAATGTTCTGCGAAAACCGGCATCTGCGAGCCGGATGATCTGACTGTCGAGTGGTTGCTCAAAAGGCGAGCAGGGGCTACGGAGCAAGAGATACGCTCGGCCTTCGTGCTTCCCGATGAAGGCGCGAACTACGATGGCGGAGTTCACACCATCGATATGGATACGATTCGTCCGATGGTAGCTCATCCTGGTGACCCCGACGAAGGGGTGCCCTCCGACCCGACGAATGGTGCCTACATCGATGACCTTGGCAAGGTTTCGATCGACATCGCTTACGCTGGCTCGTGCACCGCTGGCAAGGAGGACGACTTCTCCTATTACGCGATGGTGACCGAAGCGGCTCTGGAGGCCGGATTGACAGTTGCTGAGGGTGTCGAGTGCTACATTCAATTCGGCTCGAAGACGGTTAAGGAACTCTCCGAGCAGAACGGCTGGTCCGAGATGTTCGAGAGAGCTGGTGTGCAACTCATCGATCCGGGGTGCGGGGCTTGCATCGGTGCTGGACCGGGCATCTCTGAGGACTCTGAACAGGTGACTGTCTCGGCGATAAACCGTAATTACCAAGGTCGCTCAGGCCCCGGCAAGTTGTATCTCGCGAGTCCGTTGACGGTGATGGCCAGCGCCTTCGTCGGCCACATCACCGCATGGCACCCAGAACTATTCGCATAATCTAATTCAAGAGCCTCAATTAATTGGACCCTCTTTGATGGCCGATTACGAGGTTGAGAAACATACCAGATTGAATCGAATACCCGATCGTGGGCACTACGATGAGAAGACCGTTCATTCGATTATCGATTCCGCGTTGATCTGCCATTTGGGCTTCATCGAGAATGGCCGACCATTCGTCATACCCTGCATTCACGGGCGGGAAGGGAGGACACTCTACCTGCACGGTGCGAAGGCCAGTCGATTGATGAACGAGGGGGGTTCAGGCAAGGATCTCTGCATCACATTCACGCATATCGACGGTATTGTTCTCGCACGTTCGTTATTTCACTCCTCGATGAATTACCGCTCTGTCGTCGCATTTGGCAAAGGCCGTATTTTGGAGGCTGATGGAGAAAAGATACACGCTCTCAACGTTGTGACGGAAGGATTGTGTCGCGGTAGATGGGAGGGCGGACGCACTCCAACGAAGAAAGAATTGGAAGCGACTTCTGTCATCGCCGTCGATATCGAACATGCTGGAGCGAAGATTCGCACCGGTGGTGCGAATGACGACGAGGGAGATCTCTCTGGCCCGTGGTGGGCAGGAGTTCTTCCGGTCGAGACGAAAATTCACCCTCCGATTCCTTCCGAAGACTTACGAATCGACCCTGCACCACCTCAGCATGTCCTCGACCGAGTCGGCGATGTTCTCTGAACGCAGGAGAATTCCGGTCAGAATCCGTCTGCCCTCGCCACAGAGTTAAGTGTCCTGCACACTCGCCCTGCACTGACCACGTGCAGGCCCCGTGCCATCCGGGTATCGGGAGGACCTGAGGGGGGTTTTCGCCATGGCAGATGCAGAGAGAATCGCGAGCAAACAGAAGCAGATCTCGATAAGTGAGTTCTTTGAGAAGAACAAGCATTTCCTCGGCTTCGACACCCTTCAGAGAGCAGTGATCACAGCGGTCAAGGAAGCCGTTGACAACTCACTCGATGCGTGTGAAGAATCTCGTATTCTCCCTGATATCCGCATCGAGATCAATCGCTTGTCTGGCGATCGATTGGAACTCATCGCGCAGGACAATGGCCCTGGCATTCCGCGCGATGCCATCGAGAACGTCTTCGGTAGGTTCCTTCTCGGCTCACGTTTCCATGCCATCCGACAGACCCGTGGCCAGCAGGGAATCGGCATAACTGGCGTGTTGATGTATAGTCAATTGACCACGGGCTCGAAAACCCGAGTGACTTCGAAAATCGCTTCTGATTCATCCGCAGTCCACGTCGATCTTGGTCTTGATACACGCAAAAACCGAGCCACGAAATCGAACGAGAGACGCGACCTCTGGCTCGATGAGAACGGACATGAGATCGAGCACGGTCTGATGATTCGAACCGTCATGCGAGCCAAGTATCAGCGCGGTCGCCAGTCGGTTCATCAGTATCTGCGGATGACTTCGATAGTCAACCCTCACGCCACGATTCACCTCACTGTTCGGGGGCTCGATGGGGAGATCATCGACCACGGACATTGGATTCGCACGACAGAGAAATTACCCCGAGTCGTCGAGGAGATCAAACCACATCCGCATGGAATCCTTCTCGGTCAACTCCAACGGATGCTCAAAGAGACCGATGAGCGCAATATGACTTCATTCCTCAGGCACGGTTTCTCAGGAGTCAGTCTGCGCGCAGCCAAAGAGATCCTCGCAGCGGCTGAACTCGATGAAGGCCGCATACCTGCGCGCGTCAGAGCCGAGGACGCTCAGAAGATGGTCGAAGCCTTCCAAAGAGTCAAACTCCTCGCTCCACCAACTGATTGTCTCTCACCGATCGAGGAGATGCTGATCAAGAAAGGACTCTCGAAGGCGATTGATTCGCGCTTCGCTTCGACCGTCACCCGCAAACCGACGGTCAGCCAAGGCAACCCCTTCCAGATCGAGGTCGGACTGGTCTTCGGAGGAGACCTGCAGGCGGAGGGGCCGATCGATATTCTGCGCTTCACCAACAGAGTCCCTCTGATGTACCAGCAAGGCGGATGCCTGCTGACAAAGGCTCTCGAGTCCGTCGATTGGAAGCGCTACGGACTCGACCACCCCGGCGGCCGCGGGCTGCCGAAAGGGCCGGCCGCCGTACTGATTCATCTAGCCTCCACAAACGTCCAATTCACCAGCGAGGCAAAGGAGGCGGTGGCGGATAACGAAGAGGTCTTCGAGGAAGTTCGGCGAGCGATGTTGGAGGTCGGACGAGGACTTCGCAATCATCTGAAGAAGAGTTCTCAGCGCAAGAAAGCGCAAGAGAAATTCGATCTCATCAACATCATTCTACCAGAGATTTCACGCAAGACTTCGCAATTGCTCGGTCGCGAGGAACCCGACTTGGCGCCGGTCATCACCCGCATCATGAATGCAGTCTTCCTCGAGGATGAAATCGGTTGGGACAAGCACTCGAATCAAGCCGTCTGCTCTCTCACCATCTACAACTACACCGCCCGTGCTCGCGCCTACACGATCCTTGCTAAATGGCCTGAAGGCGAAGGGGTTGCAATCGCTGAGAATCCTCGAGGGGGTCGTAAGGAAACCACTGGTCTATGGGCTTGGAGGCTCGACACCCTCGACCCAGGTCAGTCAACGGAGATTCGCTTCACTGTCAGCGGTCTGTCGAAGGGGGATTGGACTGATGCGGAGATATTCTTCCGAGGTAATGGAGACATAATCGGGGCGACCAAGATCGATGAGAAGCTCCTCGATGAAATGCGCAAGATGGAAGCACTGGCTCTGGCGGAGGCGGAATACGCCGCTGCAACGATGAACGAATCCATCCAACGACTGGTCGGGAGAACGCCGGTGCTGGAGACTTCTGGAGAATCGCTGGTAGTGTCTTCTGATGAGTCTGTGGCAGAGCCTTCTGACGAACCGCAGAGGATAATCGATAATCCCGAGGATCTACGCCAGTGGACTCCGGCTGAGGAGGTGAATGAATGAGCGCGAATGGATTCTCGAAGGAAGAGGTGATAGAAGCCCTGCATAGCATCGCAGGTGAGATGCATGACAACATGACCAAGGGGCAACCGCCGAGAATGACGCTGCCTGTGAGGACCAAGAAAAACATCGCTTTCGATGAGCGTCTCGGCGTTTACAAGTATGGCAAGAAGATGAGCACGCGCGATGCGACGAGCCTTGGCTCGGCCCGTCAACTGCTTCGCGCGCTCCATGTCACCGAGTTCATCGAGGAGATGATCAACGCTGGTAAATCCTCGACATTGAGAGAGATGTACTACATCTCTGAAGGGTGGGGACATGGGAAATTCGGTTCACAGAACGAGAGCAACAATCTCGCTGAGGATCTCGAAATCGTCACCCGATGCATGCGTGAGGACTTCAAACTCCGACCTGAAGAGGATGGGGCTCGCATCATCGGCAACATCACCTTCGAGGAGAAGAATCGGCGCGGCGATTGGATGAGAATCAACTGCCGCGACGATGTCGGAGATTCCGGATACGGAGTCCCATACAATGTCGAGGCGGAGAAACTCCGCCTCATCACTCATGATGTCGACTTCATCATGGCCATCGAGACTGGTGGAATGTTCGACCGACTTGTCGAGAATGGTTTCGACGAGTCGGCTCATTGCGCCCTGATTCACCTGAAGGGGCAGCCAGCGCGCTCGACGCGCCGCATCATCAAGCGAATGAACGAAGAATGGAATCTTCCGGTCCTCGTCTTCTTAGACGGTGACCCCTGGTCGTTCAGAATCTTCGCTTCAATCGCCTACGGCGCCATCAAGACGGCGCACATCTCGGAGTATCTCGCCACTCCGAGCGCCGTCTACCTCGGCATCAGGGCAGATGATATCGAATCGTACGATCTGCCCAGTGACGAATTATCTAGCAAGGATATCCAAGCCCTGAAGGCCGAACTCAGCGACCCGCGATTCGCGGATTCCGAATGGCAGGAAGAGATCAATATGATGCTCGATCTAGGGCGGAAGGCTGAGCAGCAATCATTGGCGAAATACGGTCTTGATTTCGTCACTGACACCTACCTACCCGAGAAACTGGCACAGATCATGGGTCGATGATTTACAGCGAACATTCGATGCCGGCCTCCGGCCAAGCATGATATGTGACCACACTCAGGTCGAACTGTGAGCACTCGATTACGTCGTGCGACCAAAGGAAGCGCCATCGCTGCATTGGTCCTGCTGCTCGTCGGAGTCGCGGCATACGCATCCTCCTACGATGAACTCGCCAGGCTGATGGATCCGGAGGAGAACAATCTGGCAGACCTGCACTCGGGTGAAAGCGCACAGATTGAGATAAGCGGAGGATCTCAGATCGCTGCGCTGCGTCTGATTAATGAATCGTCGACAGAGATTCCGCAGGTTCGGCTCGTCGGAGTCGACGGTGTGGAAGAGGAGGGGCGCGAGCCCAACCTTCTGGATACGAAATGGATAAGTGAAGACGGCGGAAGAATCTACGAAGCTGTGCGAATCTATGAGCCGGGCTTGACGGGCACATTCACGATTCACAACGATGCCGAGCAGCGTTTGATCGTCGTCGATAATGCTGAACTCCAGTCGAAGTTGTTGGCTGAACCGTTCCTCCTCCTGATGATGATCAGTTGCTGCGGTGGATTGTCGGCCACCTTAGCAGCCATCATCCTGTTTTTCCTCCAGCTGAGGAATCGGGGCGAGACCGAACAGAAAGTCTCGGGTCTGGTGGTCGATGGTCAAGTGATGACGACGAATGAACTCTACCGAATGCAGCGAGGTGGAGCGAAGGAGGAACCTGTCGAATCGGCTGTGGCAGACCCATTCGTGGATCGTGAGTCAAAGACGACGAGACAAGAGAAAATTCAGGATTCAAAGGAAGAATCCACCGATTCAGCCAAGATTGACTCGGACACGGTAGAATGGCGCTCTTGGGATGAGGGTTGATCTCGTACCTGCTGTTGCGGCTAGCGATTGGGTTTTTAGTGCCCCTGCGACTACCCAACCTCGAGTTGGTAAGTGGTGGTGGACTTCGACGAAGCCCTGAACATCCTTGAGAACAGGGCGCGTCGGCAGATTCTCAAGCGGCTCGCCAAGGAACCTCATTACCCATTACAACTCTCAGATTTGCTTGAAATCAGCCAACAGGCAGTAGTCAAGCACCTCAAGGTGTTGGAGAAGGCGGGATTCGTCGACTCGACCAAGGTCGCCTCGCAGAAGGGAGGGCCGCCGAAGAAGATGTACACTGTGAATCAGTCATTCTCACTACGCCTCGACCTCGGACCGAATCTGTTCCGTGCTGAGCATCGTACAATGCCACGTGGCGGGCCTATTCGGCTCTCTCAACGACTGCCACAGGATCTCGACGGTGTGATAGAGAGGATGGGTACACGTCGGAGACTTCCGATGGTCGAGGCGATGTCCATGCTGTCGGAGATGGACAGAACCCTCGAGCGAATCGATGAGCAGCGCGATGCCGTCATCGCACTGCACCAGCAAGTCATGCAACGAGTCGCTCCGAACATCGATGATTCATCCGAGACTTACGAGGAGCGACAACTTGCTCATGCCTTGCTGAATCATCCCCGAAGACCCTTGGATCTCGACCTCTTCTCACAAGGGCTACGCATTCAATCCATGCAGGCAGAGGCGATGCTGGATGGTCTGCGCGAGCGGCTACTGCGAGACTTCGCCAGCCATTCCGGCAGCGTGGTAGCGGCTC
>Ga0208570_1000390_pt1 | contig 16885 bp, 13 predicted proteins | sample DeeseametaMP1202_FD_184192 | JGI IMG/M metagenome (GOLD analysis project Ga0208570, IMG submission 184192) | Marine microbial communities from the Deep Indian Ocean - MP1202 (SPAdes) | ecosystem: Environmental > Aquatic > Marine > Oceanic | place: South Indian Ocean | collected 2011-03-08
ACAGCTTCTTTACAAACGTCGGTTGCACATTTGCAATCTGCACTACAAATACAATGACCTTGCATTGCACAATCACACGAGTAATCAGGATCGCCGCTATCTGCTTCACATCCACAAGCTTGATCTACCATGGTAGGGGTTGCTGCTTGTGGTGGAGGGCTCTGTTGTTGAGTTTGTTCATAAACACTTCGGTTTTTTTGATAATCAGTATCGTCTCTTAATTGCGCCTCACCTCTATTAGTTTGATAACCACCAGACGATGCGCTGGTTTGATAACCTACTAATCTACCAGGATCAATTCCTGTTTGTTCTGATTTTACATGTTTGAGAGATCTATTGCTATAAATAAAAAATCCAATTCCCCCAATAGCTGCCATTCCAGCCATACCATAAACAATCATAATTGGAAAGCCACCAGTTGAAGTTGTTGCATATCCCTCTGGAGGACGTGGAGTTACTCCTGCAATTTCAACTCCATCTAATCTATCTAATGCACCAAAACCAATTGCGGCTAAGTTGCCTTGATCAGATGATTGTACACTTCTGACAATATATCTTTCGTCAGACATTATTTCTGCTTCATAGATTTTCTCAATTTGTATTCCTTCTCTAAGACTACTTTCTCCCATAGTCCAGCTAGAGACAACAAATCCGGTAATGCTTTCATCTAATCCAAATGTTCCAGCATCAACGTTAATTCCTGTTGGATCAAACAAAAAATGCCAGTTAGTCATAGGTTGCTCTAAGATAAAGTCTGCATTAATGAGATTTCTGTTAAGAACATCTTCTGCTTCAGTTCCAACAAAGAACGTATATGCTTGAGGTTCTCGGTCTTTAATCAACTTTAGTGGGATATTAATTTCCACACCATCAATTACAATTTCACCATCAACAGAGAGTCCCCTCCAACCCAAATCAACCAAAGTTCTCTGAGAATCTTTTGTAATTATATAATTAGTTAATGTTCCTTCCAGAATTACTTTATAATCAATAGATGTACTGATGTTTCTTGCTTTGAGGTGAAAATCATAAAAGACATTCAAGTCTGAAATTCTTGCTTGACTTCCATCATCAGCAATTCCTCGATTTAATTTATTCATTAGTTCTTGAACTCCAGGATTTGATGAATCAGCAGTGCCAGTCACAGTCCATTGTTTCCCACGTAATTCATCAAATAGATTTCCACCGTTTGGATATTCTATAAAGATAGTTTTTAGATAACTCATTTTAAATGGAGATGAATCGTTATCTGGGTTAATTCTGGCATCTAGTTGGGCTGCCCATGCAGGAGCAGTAGTACCTACAACTATAAGACCTACAAGTAAAACTGTTAAAATTACAGCCCTAGACACGAAAAAAAACATGGCTATTAAAGTAATAAACTTATCCGAAATACTGATCGGTACTTTTTGAAAAAGTAATATTGAGTGATGTAAGAACACTTTACAGTTTTAGGAGAAAATGGCATGATTACAATTTTAGCAGGAGGGACGGGTTCAGTTAAGCTGGTTAGGGGCATAGTTTCTCAAGAACAAAAAGTCAATGTAATTAGCAATGTTGGAGACAATTACTGGCTTTATGGACTCTATGTATGTCCAGACATAGATACTATTGTTTATGGCTTAGCAGATTTACTTGATCAAGAAAAAGGTTGGGGGATTAAAAAAGACACATTCAACTTTTTGCGTCAAATGGAAGTTTTTGGAGAACCAACTTGGTTTAGAATCGGAGACAGAGATGCTGCAACACATCTAATTAGAACAAATATGCTAAAGAATGGAAAGAATCTAAGTGATATTACAAAATGGATGTGTGAAAAATTTGCAGTTGCTGCAAATATCATACCAGTTACAGATAACACTATTGAGACAAGAATAACTACAGAAAAAGGAGAATTACATTTGCAAGAATATTGGGTAAAACATAGAGGAAAAGATCCCATTCTGGGAATTCAGTATATTGGGGCAGAGAAATCTCGTCCAAATCCAGAAGCCATAAATGCAATACATGATGCAGACATGGTAATTTTAGCTCCAGGAAATCCACTTACATCAATCGGGCCAATGCTTCAGATCAAGGGAATCAGGAAAGAGTTATCAAAGATGAAGAAAAAGGTTGTAGCAGTTAGCCCATTAATTGGAGATAATGCAATTAGTGGACCTGCTGCAAAATACATGCAAGCGGCAGGAATAGAATCAAACGCATACGGATTAGCAAAGATGTATTCAGATGTTTGTTCAAACATCATTATAGATACTAAAGATAGAATGTTGACAAAGAAAATTCAGAGTTTAGACATAAAAGTTTTTGAAACAAAAATTACTATGAAAAATAAATTGGCTGAAGACGCATTAGCAAATTTCATCTTAAAGCAAGTACACGTATAACTTGAAAATAGCAGCAATTATTCCTGTTAAGACTTTCTCTAGTGCAAAGACTCGTTTAGATCTATCTCCACATCAAATAGAAGACTTGTGCAAAGTAATGTTAGAAGAAATTCTACACATAATATCAATATCCCCACAAATTGAAAAATCAATCTTAGTAACAAAAGAGGAAAAAGCAATTGAGATTGGAAAAAAATTTAACACAATTACTATAATTGATGAAAAAGAAGAAAGTGTCAATAATGCAGTTGCGCTTGCAGACAAGTATCTTTTAGAGAATAATTTTGATGCTTCAATTGTATTTCCTCAAGATATCCCATACATCAAAACTCAGGATATTGACTTTATGTTGAACTACAAGACACCACCGAATTTTGCAATAGTTGTTCCATCAAGAAGATTTGATGGGACTAATGCACTTGCAAGAATGCCTATAGATTTGATGGAGACACATTATGATGAGGACAGCTACAAGATCCACATGAATACCGCCAAGGAACACACACGAAATGTAGCTATGGTTTTTGTGAAAAGAATCATGTGGGATGTAGACAATATTGAAGATTTGGAATTTCTACTAGAACAAAATGAAAAGCCTCAGATTGCTGAAAAAATCAAAAAAATTTTAGGAACAAATTAATGGAATATATCAAAAAATAACAAAATTTGCGTTGTTCATATGAAATGATCAACAAAGTTATAAGTAATAAATTAGAAAATGTTAAATATTATCATAAAAGGTTTTGGTGAATGCAATAATGGTTAAGAGAGTAAATGCAAAGGAGAAATGTCCTAGATGTGGACAAGGTGCTTTAGTTACAGATGCAAATACTGGTGAGAATTTTTGTGGGAAATGTGGATTTGTAATTACCGATAAAGTTGCAGAATCAGGACCAGAGTGGAGATCATTTTCAAATGAGGGCGAAAACAAAAGTAGGGCAGGAGTTCCAACTTCACTTGCAATGCATGACATGGGGTTGGCAACTGTCATCAATCCTCAAAATAGAGACGCAACTGGAAAACCACTTACTGCTGCTATGAAAAGTACAATTGAAAGACTCAGAACATGGGATAGTAGAAGTCAAGTTCATGAACCAGTAGATAGAAACTTTAGACAAGCATTTAGTGAATTAGATAGACTAAAAGACAAACTAGCAGTAGGAGATGCAGTTATTGAAAAAGCAGCATACATTTACAGAAAAGCACTTGAAAAAGGACTTGTAAGAGGACGATCTATTTCAGCATTGATTGCATCAGCACTCTATGCAGCATGTAGAGATACAGAAACTCCTAGAACATTAAAAGATATTGCAAAAGCAAGTAACATTAAAAGAAAAGACATTGCTCGATGTTATCGACTATTATTAAGAGAACTAAATTTGAAAATGCCGGTGGTTAATCCAGTCAATTGTATTTCAAGAATTGCAAGTAGAGCAGGATTATCTGAAAAAACTAAAAGAAAAGCAACAAAAATTTTACAGACTGCGGAAGAACTCAAAATTTCTGCAGGAAAAGATCCAATGGGATTAGCAGCTGCTGCGCTGTATGTTGCATGTGTAACACTTGGAGAAAACAAAACACAGCGAGATGTAGCTGAAGCAGCAGGAGTAACTGAGGTTACAATTAGAAATAGATACAAAGGATTGAAAGTAGCTCTAAATCTCTAAATTAGACACTCTTTTAGAATAAAATCTCCTAACAAATAACATACAAATTGATAGAGAGCCTGTAACCAAAAACAACAGTTCTAACGATGACATCAATGAATGAGAAAATGCTGCCTCGATTGAAATAAAATTTAATTGCGAAATGAAATTTGCATATGAAAATATAAAATAATTTGTAGCCCAATGAATTAAAAGAGAAACAATAAAGCCATATCTAAGATATACCCATCCTAAAATAATTCCGCTTGCTGCAGCTTGAACAAATTTACCTTCGCTCCAAGATTCACCTAAGGCAATATGTGCAAATCCAAAAACAAAACCAACAAAAACAATCAAGAAAATTGCTTTTTTAGAATCATGAATATCTAAATTACCTGGATCCCATAAACATTTGATAAAATATTTTATGGAAGATTTGTGAGAATAAATAACAAATAGTGGAACCCCAATCAAGACTAAACGGAATCCAAATTCTTCCACCAATGGAGCAAGACTTACATAAAAAAACTGGATAAGATCATTGTCAACAAGAGGAGGAATAGTTACAATACTAAATTGCTCTTGAACAAAATTAATCAATATAGAAATTAGAACCAAAATTGAAAACCACTTTATTATATTAATAAGATAGTTTGAATTAGTGTCATATTTTCCAAAAGAAATTATCGATGAAAGGGATTTCAAGAATCCATGTTTTGGACCTAATATGGCAATTACAAAAAGTATAACATAAAAAGTCCACAATATAACAAATGCATCACCAATACTGATGTCAATTGGAGCTTGATACAGTTCTGTTCCATCAAAAAGTTCTAAATGAGTTAGAGGATACTCATAATTGATATCTCCACCAATTTCACTTTCAAAAACAACAAAAATTCCGATTGGAAATGAAACAAGAAGTAAACCAAAAATTACAGATACTAATGCTGTAAAAGGAATTCCAAGAGCTTGGAAAATTTTGTTTGAAGTTTGCAATTTCTTCTAATGTAGTTCTATACTATCTTCAGAAAATCCTAATCCAACCAAAGTTTCTTTGATGGTATCTCTATGATCACCTTGTAAGAAGATATATCCTTCTTTTGCAGTTCCGCCACAAGCGTATTTATTTTTGAGATCTCTGGCAACGGATTCTAAATTGTTTAGTTTAGGATCTAATCCCTCTATCATAGTACCCTTTTTCCTAAATCGTCTAGTTTCTAATCGAATTATAATTTTTGTACTGTCTTTGGCAAGTTCACCACAAGCACACAAGTCATCTGGAAGACCACAAGTATTACAAATTACCGCCATTCGTTCGAAATCAATTCAATTCTACGCACTATTAAGCCTTGTTTGAATGCTAAATAGAAATTAAAAACAATCAAATTTTTTAGATAGGAAATCAAAGAAAGAGGGTGTCAAAAGATCTCACAAAAAAAGCTGCTGAAATGTTGTTAAAAGGTGCAACATTGCTTAGTGAACGTTGCCCATATTGCAAAGGAGTGAGAGTAATGAAAGATGGACATGCATTATGCATCAGTTGTGGGCAAGAACCTGAAAAAAAAGATATCCCAAAAGAAAAAACCACACAAAGCACAAAATCATCTTTAGAAGAGACATTAGAAAAAAAGTTGGAATCTGTATCAAAAGAACTTGAACAGGAAAGCAGCCACGAAAAACAACAAGAGATTTTAAAATCGATCAATTTGTTATTAGAAACTATAGAAAAAATAAAGAATAGACAATAAGGTTTTTATGTTAAAATCTTGATTTTTGATTTGTTATGAGTAGTAAGAAGAGCAAAGCAGCACCACTTCCAGCATCAAGTGGCGGCCTCATGAGATTCTTTGAAGATGAGACAAAAGGATGGAGAGTAGATCCAAAAATAATAGTAACAATTCCTATTAGTCTAATTGTAATTTCATGGATAGGCGATATCTTTCTAGCTCCGTGAAAAGACAATGCAAAAAGATTCAGATGATGTTTCAAATATACACAATAGATTTTCTCTTACACTAATTAACCCATCATCACACTACTTTTCTTTAATTTCCTCATTAATTGTTGCAGTAGCTATTACAGTTACAACATATTTGGGATATTTTGGTTCAGAAGATTTCTGGTTTAGAATACCTCTTGTTGTAATGGTTTTAGCAATCACACAATTACTTGATACTAGATTTACAAAAAAGAAAGAATATTCTAAATCGCTTCATGTGTCACTTTTTGCAAACTTGTTATGGATTGCAACTCTGTTAATGGGATTATTAGCAAGTTTTGTCTTATCAAAAGAAACATCTTTGTTTTTTATAACATTTGGAATGTTTTTGTGTGCAAGTATAAGAATTGGTGTTTTTACAACTACTCTAGGAGTTAGTATCAAAAAGATTTGGGCAATTTGTTTGATACAACCACTTGCAATGTTTCTAATATTAATTCCACAAGACATGTGGATTTCAATGCTTACAAATCCAATGTCATTAGGATATGGAATAGCATTTTTGATCATTGCTAGTGTCTGGTCATTATTAACAGATAAAGCAGGAAGACCTGGAATGGAAAGTACACATAAAACAATTCAAGCATATTTGGCTTCACAAAAAAATGACTTTACTGATGCAGAAGAGTTAATGGAGAAACGCTCAAGTAAGACAAAGGTATCAACATCTCAAATTAGGCTACTATCATCTAATGGAAATACAGAATTTAGGATGATTTTACCAGAAATTCATCCAGGCCCATATCACCCAGTAGGAGGAAGCAATATACCGTATCTAATTTACAAAAATTTCAATTCATCAGCTATGGTATTGCACAGCATATCAGATCATTCACTAAATTTACCCTCAAAAAATGAAGTAGAGAACTATCTAGAAAATCTAAAAAACAGTACGGTCAAAGATGAGGGGCTTGTTTGCACAGAGCCAGTAACAGTTCAAATTAACAAAGCAAGGGTTACGGGTTTATTATTTGGAAAAAATCCAGTATTGTTTTTGTCCTTATCACCACATGGAATGGAAGACATTCCATGTTACATGAAAACAGAGATAGAACAATATGCAAAAAATCGAGATTATACAAGAACAATGATTATCGATAGTCACAATGCAATGGGTTCTGAAATTTCAAAAGAGGACGGTGAAGACATGCTAAAGGCAGCCAAGTCTTGCTTAGACTCATTAATAACAAAAGAGAACTATCCAATTGAATTTGGATATTCAAATTCTAATGACATGGACGTCTGGACTGAAGATTTAGGAATGGGGGGCCTTGGAATAATATGTCTAAAAATCAATGATAAAAAATACTTCATAGGATGGGCTGATGCAAATAACATGGAAAATGGAGTAAGAGAGAAAATTGTAAAAAATTTTGCAAAAAGAGACTATAATCTTTTAGAGATTTGTACATCAGACACTCATTATGCACCAGTTAAAGCTAGAAACAGAAATGGGTATTATCAATTAGGTTTGATTACAGATTCTGAAAAATTATCAAAGTGGTTTTTGGACATTGCTGAAATTGCTCAAATAAAAACAACAACGGCAAAGTATGAAATATTGGAAAACCAAGCAGATGTAAAAATTATGGGTCAGGGAATATTTGAGGACTTTTCTAAAGCACTTGATAACTCTTTGAAAATATCAAAAATATTCATGATTGGAGGAGTCTGTCTTTTCATAACTAGTTTGTTTCTATAGTCTTCATTTGATCAAGGTTTCCATAAAATTCATCAATAAATGAAGAAAATTGGAAAATAGGTACTATGGGAACGTTTTGAATAAAATCTACTTTATCTCGATACAATGTAACAATTACAGGTACAGCGATAGCTCCCTGAGTTTTTGCAACATAGTGTTTTGTTCTTTTAATCTGTTTTTTGACAACAGTTGTTAATGATGAAATACTGTAACGCTTCCAATGTTTACAATCAATTAAAATTGCAATGCCTAATCTAATACCAATAACATCAATTTCCATTCTAGGTTTGGTCAAAATCATGTTCTTAATTACTGCAAAATCTTTTGATGCCAAAATTGCTGCAGTCAAACCTTCAAAATCTTTCCAATCCAATGCAACTGAAATTTCATCAATAGGAAAACCGTTCTGAAGTAACGCAACAACAATTTTTAGTTTATCGCAATCTTCAAAATAATATGAATTGTCTTGTTTTGTTCCAATATTATTTTTTGTGAATTCATCTAAAATTGTTTCTGAGTCCATAACATTTATTTTTGTAACAGCAGAAAAATCCTCAACCGAAATTCCACCTGAAATAATTCCTTGTAATCCAACAATTATTTTAGGATGAATTTTCAACTCCATTTTTGAATTCATGTGAGCATATAGGTTTTATGAGCTTATAACTTCAGAGTATTATGATATAGATTTTATTACAAGCATTTTAAATTAAGATTATGAAAAAATTGCTAGTTCTCATACTAGCTCTTTCAATTGCAACTATAATGTATAATGAATCATTTGCAGAAAAAAGCACATTTTTTGATTCAGTAAAATTCATCCAGTATCTAGATGAAAATACAGCATTAGAAGAAGTACGAAATGGAAATCTAGATGTTTACTATTATACAATTTCATCAGACAGATTAGAAAATTATCAGGCTAGAGAGGGATTACAGGTTTTTGATTCCACAGGAGGATCATACAGTATTCTGGTTAATCCTGCGGAATCTGAAGAATTCAATCCATTTTCAAGCAGAGACATCAGATTTGCTCTAAATTATTTGATAGACCGAAAGTTAATCGTAAATGAACTGATGGGGGGATATGGATCTCCAATCATTTCTTACTATGGTCCATCAGATCCAGAATATCTTACAGTTATTGAACAACTAGAGGCATTTAATTTTAAATACAATCCTGTACTTGCAGAAGAAATCATCTCCAGAGTACTAAAAGAAAGAGGAGCTATCAAAATCGATGATAAATGGCAAATTAATGAAAAACCAATAGAAATTACAATTTTTATCAGAAGTGATGATACAGTCAGAAAATCAATAGGTGAGATTTTAGCATCTGAATTACAAAAAATTGGATTCACCATCAAAAAGGATTTCGGAGATCTGAACAAAGCATTTGTTGTAGTATATGGCTCAAATCCTTCTGATTTGAAGTGGAGTTTGTACACTGAAGGATGGGGACGCTCTGCGTTTGTAAGATACGATTCTATAGGATTAGGACAAATGTATTCTCCTTGGTTTTCAACCATGCCAGGATTTAACGATCCAGCATACTGGAATTACAAAAATGATAGATTAGATACACTTACTCAGAAAATATACACTGGGGGTTTTGAGTCATCAGAAAAAAGATCACAGTTAATTCAAGAAGCAGTTGTTGAAGGAATCAATGAATCTGTTAGAATTTTTTTGGCAAGTAAAATTGATCAATATATTGCAAATGAAAAAGTTGAGGGAATAGTTAATGACTTTGGAGCTGGAGTTCCAAGTAGATTCACCCCTATTAATGCTAAAGGTAGTAGTGATGAGTTTGTAATTGGTGTTAAACAAATCTATCAAGGAGCATGGAATCCAGTTATGGGATTAACAGATAGTTATAGTAGACATATTTGGGGAATAATTTCGGATCCTGGAACATTCAAACACCCCTTTACAGGAGAAACAATTCCTATTAGAGCAGAATGGCAAGTTGAAACTGCAGGGCCAAATGAGAAACTATCTGTTCCTCAAGAGGCAATAATTTGGAATCCATCTTTTCAAAAATGGGATAATGTTACTCCAGATACACTTGCAACAAGTAAAGTAACATTAGATTTTAAATTTAGTAATTGGCATCATGGACAAGCAATGGATATCAACGACATTCTATACTCACTGTATTTTACAATAGAATGGGGAACTCAAGTTGACGAGAATGATAGAACTTTTGACACAGAATTTACTCCAAGAACTTCTCAAATTATTCAAACAATCATTGGAGTGAATCCAATTGATGAGGATACGATTGAGGTTTATGTGGATTATTGGCATTTTGATGAAGGAGAGATTGCAGATTGGGCAGTACTGTGGAGTTCAATGCCATGGGAAGTTTCAGCTGCAATGGAGAAGGCAGTCATAGATGGAAAGGCATCATTTTCAAGATCTGGCGCTACAAGCAAAAATGTAAACTGGTTATCATTAATAATTCCAATAGATGCAAATCTTATCAGAGATTATTTACAAGAATTCAAAGATTCTAACTACATCCCCACATCACTAAAAGAAAGTTATCAGAATTCTCAATATTTTCAAAATAGATATGATTCTTCAATAAAATGGATTGAAGCAAATAATCATGCAGTGATAAGTAATGGTCCATTTTATTTAAAATCATATTCGCCAGAATCACGAACAATTACAGTGAGTGCATTTGATGATGATACATATCCATTTAAGATTGGAGAGTGGGCAGAATTTGAAAAAGCTGAATTACCAACCATCAAGAACATAGAAATGAAAAATATTATTCAGCGAGGAGAAAAATTAGAAATAAGAGTGGAGGCTGACTATTCAGATTCCATTTTATACTTTTTAACAAATATTGAAGGAAAGATAATAGCATCAGAGACACTCAATTTAGATGGAAATAGAATTACTGTTACTGTGCCATCAGAGAATACAAAAGATTTGGGAATAGGAGCAAACAACATCAAGATATTTGCAATTTCGAATTCTGTGTTGAAACCAGATTTTTATGAATCAAGTTTTCTTGTAACAGATGTTAAAGCAGAATTACCAACTAGTTTGTTTACCAACATAGAATTTACTGAAAACAAATCAGAGTATTGGATTTGGATAATACCAATACTATTCTTTATTGGAATGGGGATTTATCTTAAGAAGCGATATCTATAACAATCTAAAATCTTTTAGAATTGATTCTATTTGGTCTTCATTTTCAAGTTTTGAATATTCGTCTAAGAGGTTTTGGTTAAGTTCATAGAAAGTGTGTCCCCATTTGAATTTATCAAGTAATTCCAGACCTTGTTCTTTGAAACCTAAAATGAATAATGAAGCAGATAATGCTTCTGCAGTAGTCAGTTTGTTTAGTTTTGTATAATTTACAGGATTTCCTGCAAGTAATGGCGGAAGTTTTCGTTTAATGCCATTAAATTTTTTAGAAAAGATTTGATCAGTTAAATTCCAAGAGCAATCAATTCCAACAATAGAATTAATTAAAGATTTATCTTTAGGCAATAGGGTCTTTTCAGAAAAAGGATCTAAAACTAATCCTTTTTTGCCAATCTTTTTGATGTTTTTGGCAAGACCAAATTTCACCATCTTGGCCGCTGTACATTTTTTTGGATCATCTTGAAAAAACATTAAAACTTGTAACTTCACTTCACTCAATTATAAAATGAACAGTATTTTGAATTTACTCTAGGGTTTTGTATGTGATTTTGTAATAGAATCGTGAAACTTGATCATCCTTGATGACTTCAACGTTCCAATTTGCGTCAGGTAAGAATTCAGTGGAGGATTCAGGTAGAATGCTGAATTTTTCTAGGCGTACATCTGGACCGCTATATCTCACATTAAGGCTAATTCCATCAACTTCAACAACATCATAGATTTGTCCCTGTTTTCTTGTGGATTCTTTAACTAAACAATCAGCATCAGGGCCAATAATACATATGCCAGTTGCAGTTGATATCTTAAGATTGACGTTTGATTCATCGGCTCTTGAAGGTGTAATCAGAGAACCAGAAAGAACTCTGGGTGCAATACTTTCATTGTCGACAATTTTTTCCTCAGTTAATATAGGAATTATTTTTCCAGGAATTCGGTTTTCTTTTTCAATCACAGTATTCAATTTTAGAGTTTGAGGTTTTTCAATTACATCAAATTGTATACGCTTTATTTCAAAGTCAGCATCAACTGTTATTTCGTATGATCCAACTGCAGACATAGAATTAGGGATTACAAATTCATGAGTAAATGAACCAAAAGGACTTGTACGGATAGAAGTTACAGGGCCAGTATGTATTCCACAACTAAAATTAGTACATTCGATATCAGCATCTGCTTTTTGAATAACACTTACGTCAAAATTTTCAAGATAAATTGGTTTGTTTGGATTTCCAGTGATTGTTACTGTATCACCAGGATAATATTCTGATTTATCTGTAGAAACTAAAAGAGATAAGGGGTCATCAGGATTAAAAACAAGATCACTAACTACACCAAATGTTGTTTCAGCACGAGTAGTAGTGTAAAGTGCTTTTACAGTATAGGTCCCTTGAGTGAAAATTGTGATAGGTAATTCAAAGATACTTGAGAATTCACCACCTTGGTTTGGATAAACAGAAGATTCGTGAATTTGCGCATATGGGAGAGTACCATCCAGTACTCTAATATGTACTCTTTCTGGAACAACTAATCCTTGATCACGTTTGATAATATTTCCAATTACTTTTAATTTTTCACCAGCATTGTACAATGATTTTTCTGTAGTTACAAAGAGAGGTGTTTTTGAAATGGAGTCATTTTCAGGATCTAAAGAAACTTTGAAGAAAAGGTCCATTTCAAGTGAATCAGCTGTAACTTTAATTTTATAAATTCCAAAGTTTGATTTTGTTGCATCTCTTCCAGCATCAGTTTTAATAATTTTTTCAGTTAAAGGAGTGATCCAAGACCATGAGAAGTGTTGGTTATCAATAAGCACGCCTGAACTCATTACAGTTCCATCAGACTTTGTCAACAAGATATCAGCGTTTCTAGCGGCAGTAGGAGGAAGTAATCCAGTCAGATATACAGTTTCACCAGGACCATAAACTTCCTTATCAAGTGAAATGCCCTGATTCAAATCAAGCGGATTAATTACTGTGAAAGTTTTTGTTGCAATATCACCCATATATTGAGATTTTACAACATAGTTTCCATCAGCGAAGATTAGTTTGGCAACATCAATTTGAACTGAATATTTTCCTGAAGTTTCAGGAATTGCTGTAAAGTCAAGGGAAACAACAACCCCGCCAACTTCATGTCTTTTGAAGTCTGTTGGCAAACCAATAATCTCTAAAGGGGAACCATCTTCACGAGAAATAGAGAGTTTCACAGAAGCAGTTTCATAACTTGTAGTTCCAAATGGGTCTTTGATTACTCCACTAATGATCATTTTATCACCAAGTTCATAGATTTCTTTATCAGAAAGGATTGTCAAGGGTTCATCAGAAGCAACAAAGTCATTAGGGTGGGTTACTACATGAATAATTTTAGTTACAGAGCCAAGATCCTTTGAAACAGTAATTCTATAATCACCTAACCTAATCTCATCGTTGGGAAGTGTGAAAGTGTAACTAAAAGAGCCATCACCCATAACTGTTAACACTGATTGTATTTTGAATCCAGACGGACTTCCAGAAGATGAAGTCACAATTGCTGATTGTTTTGTATCTATTATCTCCAAGTCTAATGAACTAATCCAAAATTGGTTTAATCTACCAGTAATTTTTACTTCTTCGCCTAGACCATAAGCATCTTTATCAGTCCAAAGTGAAATTGGTACAGATTCTTTAAAGTCCTTAACTACTTCAAAAGTTGTTAAAGCAGCCTTGTCAAAATATTCAGCAACAATCTCATAAGTACCATAGTTAGGGTTTACAGTTGTAAGGAAAATACTAGTTGTGAATTCACCGTTAGTTGGAAAGAGGGTTCCAGAATAGATTATTTGGTTTTGAGAATTTTTGACTGAAAATTTCATTCCCTGAAATGGAATTATGTCTGTAGCAAAACCAGTAATTGAAACTGATTGTCCTGGAATGTATTGAGTTTTATCAGTGGTAATACTAAATGAGCCAGCTTCCTTTATTTCCTGTACAATCAATTCAGACCCCACTGAGAAATTTATGTTTGCTATAGCCCCAGCATAGTTAACAGATACATCATAAGTTCCTTCATTGATTCCAAGAACCTGATATAGACGAAGGGTTGTCTCATAATTTAGATTTAGATCAGGATATAGAGTTACAGTTTTGTAAAAGTTACCACCAGAGATAGTAACTATAATTTGTTCAGGTTGAAAATGTGGTTTATAAACAAAAACTTCTTCAGAAACACTCCCTGAAATAATTGCTACATCACCAAACAGATAGGAAGATTTTTCTGACGAAACTGTTACGGTAATTTCTGTTGATTCTTGTATTTCTACCAGTTTTCCATTTGATAAACCTGGTGTAGATTTTAGAAATTTCCAATCATCATAACTGTCCAAGTCATAACCATCATAGATTCTCTGCCAAGATGTAAAGTCATTTTGAATATCAGAAATCACAGGAGTTTTATCAATAACAATTCCATTTTCGTCTCTAAGTTCAACAGATTCACCAGTATCTGTAAACCATATAGTTTGATATTGATATGTCAAAAATTCTCCAGACTTAATTGTTGTGCCAGAAGAAATGGTCATTGTTTTTTGGAGAATAGTTGTAGATGCAATTTCCCAATCACCTAAATCAATATCAGAATCAGTAGGATTGTAAAGTTCAACCCATTCATTTACATTTACTGAATCATCTCCAAGAGGGTTAATGTCTACCTCATTAATTACAACATTATCATAATTTGTCTGAGCATATGCAGGAACTATAAAACCTACAAGTAAGAAAATAGAAAATACAATTGATATGTTCCGATTCATTGCTGTTTCCTTATTTGTTTGACTAAAGGAGTCATTTTAGAATGAAATTGAGGAAAAGTTGAGCTTATTGTTAAAGTTGACCTCAGAAATTCAACTCTATGGGTGTTTTTCATGCGTGAAATAGGTATTTTTTAGCATATATGAGATCCGTAGGAATCATTCTGGAATAACAGAAAGAGTTTGGAATCAAAGTCACATTAATGGTTAATCTAAAAAACTCTCACCACATTTTTCACAGTTTGTCTCCACCAATACTTGATCAGTGTTTTTGTCTATTCCTTCTAGACCATCAGAAATGGATTTCATCAATATTCATGATGCAGAATTTGGTTTTATGCCTCAGTATGTATCATTTAGAAATTACAAGATAAGTGAGCCTAAAATAGAACAAAAATTAATGCCCGGGATGAAGCTTTATTTGACACTAATCTATGCATGCTAATCACAATTTGGGCATTTCTTATTGATTATTTTAGAGCCGCATTCCATACAGATTCCTTCTCCCACATCTCTTTCAATTGATTGTTTTCTCTTTGCTACGTACACTTTAATTCCAAAATACATGATTACTACTATAAGAGCCGCATAAACAGGTGCCATGAATGGCGTCAAGCCAATCATAAAAAGCAAAAGCCCCACAATCAAAAGTATATCTCGTCTTTCAAATTTCAATTAAATCTAGACATCATAGAATTGATAAAAACATGCCGGAGCTCAGAGCCAATTAGTTTACTTCATTTCAAAGTCATTACTCTAACTCTTCTTCATTGCTCGGCAGTAGCACTGCGTAACAATTTGATAATAAGATAATGATTAGTGGTGGGATCGGCGAGATTCGAACGCGCGACCTCTGCGTCCCAAACGCAGAATCATACCAAGCTAGACCACGATCCCAGTAAATTCTAAAAGTTGCCCAATTTAAGCTTCACAGATGCGAATTATTCGAATCTTTTTACTTATACTTGCTAAATTAGGTCAAATCGTAATGGAAGATTCTATAGAAGAATAATCTACAACGTGAAAATAATGCCCATCGATATTCCAGATTTACTAAAGTACAACAAGTCTAAAATCATATAATTTTTAAGGCTAAAAGAACAAAAGCTCAGTGTAGTGCTTCAGCAAAAAAAGGTTTTAAAAGTAAAAAGAAATGTTAGAATCTATTTTCCATTGAATGTTTATGGCATTGATGAAAAATGTTAACAACAATCTTAGTTGGCTCAAGCGGAAGCGGCAAGTCAACCCATGCCAAAACTTTAGGTCAGGTAATTTGTTCTACAGACAAATATGTCGAAGAACAGGCAAGAATACTTGGAGTAACTTACGATAAAGCATTCAAGATGTCACAGTCAATCGGCATATTCAAGAAATTTACTAAGTGCTTTTACGAGGACATCGATTACTGTGTAAGAAACAACAAGGATTTTGTGATTGACAGAACTAACTTGAGCTCTGAAATGAGGTGCAGTCTTATTTCGAAACTCAGGGGAATGGCAAGAAAATATGGAAAAACAATCATCATCAAAGGAGTGTACTTTGTTACTCCGAAGAATGTTATTTGGCAGAGATTGGAACATAGAAAGAATATTGAAAACAAATCAATCTCTGTAATGCTTATCGAGGAACAAATCAAAAAATATGAACTGCCCACAATCGAGGAAGGATTTGATTACTTGATCAAAAAATTATGAAAGCTGAATATACTGAAGATTGACTTTTCAAAGTTAGAACTCAATGCAAGAAATTTGTCCATATAACAAGCTAAGTCAAGTCTTCAGATAATCATTTTAAAGGCACTCAAAAGATCAAAAATGTGCAAATTGAGGATTATGTCAAAGCAGGAAAGATTGCTGCTGAAGTAAGAGAATTAGTCAGAGTGAAAGACTGGATTGGAAAAACAGTTTATGAAATTTGTGAACAAGTTGAAGGGGAGATTAAAAAAAGAGGAGCAAAATGTGCGTTTCCAGTAAATACTAGTATTAATGAAGTGGCAGCTCACTATACTGCAGAACCAAATGACCAGATTACAATCAAAGATACAGACTTGGTAAAAATTGATCTTGGGGCACAGATTAACGGCTACATTGCAGATACTGCAGTAACTGTTTGCTATGATGCCCAATTTGATGGATTGGTTCAAGCAGCTGAAGATGCATTAGGAAACGCAATGTCTATGATTAAAACAGGAGT